>ERZ773115.459-NODE-459-length-45421-cov-8.978177_pt1 | contig 45421 bp, 46 predicted proteins | sample MGYA00511116_ERZ773115 | MGnify/ENA primary metagenome ERZ773115 (study PRJEB29015, sample SAMEA2737869) | human gut metagenome | biome: human gut; feature: human-associated habitat; material: faeces | place: China | collected 2012 ... | reverse complement strand
ACAATTATTATTCCGGCAAAAATAAAGGAAAGATCCCGATGAATGATCCGGAGCCATTTGCGTATCTTAGCAGAAAAATTATTGGACGGCATATCAAAGGTGAATATCACGCCCTATATGGAACACATTTTTGCGGAGCTGAAAGACTTCACGCAATATCGCGGCGGGTTGGGGTACCTGTTTCTGGAAAGCAAGGTCTTTGAGCTGCTATCGGTATATTTGAGCGAGGTCCTGGAGCTGAGTATTCTCGCGTCAACCTACGTTGCAATTTCCAGAAGTGACCGGGATTCCATCATAGAGGCAAAGCGAATTATTGACAGCCAGCTTGCCCTGGCTCCGAGCTGCGAGGAATTGGCGCGGCAGGTCAATATCAGCACTTCAAAATTGACGAAGGGCTTTTCCTCCCTGTTCGGAACATCGGTTCATGCGTATGTCATCGACCAGCGGTTAGAAAAGGCGGCAAGCCTGCTGTTAGAAAGTAATTTGAATGTCAGCCAGGTGGCTATACTGGTGGGATATTCAAAAGCGAGCAATTTCGCAGCGGCGTTCAAAAGGAAATACGGAGTGAATCCGAAAAACTATAAAGCAGAAGCTACGATTGGATAAACGCAAAAATACTGATTTTGGGTAGAATAAAATTGGTTTTGGGTTGGAATCGTGAGCGCAAATTGCTATTATATGTTGTGTGGTTAGAAGAAGGAACATAAATTTTATGATGCGAAGGCTATAGAGATCGTGAAGCAGCTGGACTATGACTTTTCCAGGGCGGAGAAGGATGCTGCCATGAGCAGCGGTGTGATTGCCCGCACCATTCTGTTGGATCAGATGGTGGGTGCCTTTTTAGAGGGACATCCGGATGCAACTGTTGTTAATATCGCCTGTGGACTGGATACACGGGTCTACCGGCTGGATAATGGACAGGTTCGCTGGTACAATCTGGACCTGCCAGAAACGATAGCAATCCGCAATCAGATTTTCGAGGAATCAGGACGTGTTTCTACGATAGGAATTTCTGCACTTGACCCTGCATGGTCAAAAGAAGTAAAAGTGCGGGGGAAAATGCTTTTTATCATTGAAGGATTATCAATGTATCTGACAGCAGAAGAAAACGGTAAGATATTAAAAATAATAAAGGACAACTTTGATAATGCCTATATTCTTATGGAATGTCTGGCGAAGACATGGGTAAAGAAAGAAGGAATAGAAAAATCCATACAGCAGACAGGCTCAAAATTTGTCTTCGGGGCAGATCATTTTGAAGAACTTGGGAATATGACGACAGGGTATCACAAAATAAAAGATGATAATATTCTTCGTGGCATGGAGTTATTTTCACCTGCATATAGACTTTTTGCGTTATTACCGATTGCAAAAAAGGTTACGCAGAAGATTCTGATATTTGAAAAGGACGAGCAAAGAGTGTAAACGTGGCGCAGGAAAAGAAGTTGAACCATTCGTAAACAAAGCTATGTTGGGAGCATTTATTTTGTCTATGCCCGAACGTCCGGATGTGGAGAGGCTGACGGAGTATTATGCCAAGGCTATGATGACAGGTGCAATGAAATGGTATTGCAGGCAGAGTGGTAAGTCAAAATTCTCGACAAAGGATATAGAAAATATGCGATCTTCTGCCAAACGAAAAGCAGCAGATCGCAATCCTTATTCATGGAATTTTGATTTTTATGAATATCCTGATGGAAGCGGATATGAGGGGCGTTTTACCAGGTGTGGGATCTGCACGTTGATGAAGGAACTGGGGCTTTATGATCTGACACCTGCTTTATGTCACCTGGATTATACGATGAGTGATGCCGGGGAAAGTTCCAGGTTTGTCAGGCAATATACGCTAGCCAGCGGTGGTCCGTATTGTGACTGCGGATATAAGAAGAAAGTTTTAGACAGAGATGGAAAACCAGTTACTTCTCCGATTGTAAATGGATAATGGAAGTGAAGTCTGATGACTAAGGAAGAATGGTATAAACAGCTCTTTGAACATCTCGAAGCCTCGAAGTTCAGGAGCAGTTTTCATTTAAAGCAAAAGGATATTGATTACCTCAATGAAAAAGGTATTTATATGATATTATAGACATAAAAAAAGAAACGAGCAACTCTTTCGGCGAATGATCGCTTACCAGACAAAAACCCCATTTCTTCTATGAAATAGATAATACAGTATGACGGGAAAAATGTCAATCCGAATATTCGAAATAATAGGTATAGATTGGAAGCTTTCTTGCAAAGCTTCGTAAGGAACATAATTTAACACAGGCTGAATTGGGAGAAACACTGAAGGAGAGTGCATTTAGTTTAAAGGATAAGCAGGAATTCTTTAAGAAAAAATGGCTGAAACAACATATTATGACAATCGTAATCGTTTATATTCTATGGGTGCTTTTTGCGCTTGCCCTCGCAGAATATGATTTGCCGGTTTATCTTGTTGGAGGCATTGGTGGTTTCATTGGTGTAACAATTTATGCTTTTTTCCATAACCGTATGATGGCTTATGTTGAAGAGTGTATATATGGTGGAAAATGGGATGAGTATAAAAGTGTAGATGAGAGAGAATAAACCGAAATAGATGCAGTTTTGCCGTAAATGTTGATATAACAACGGATTATAATTCGAAAATCACTTATAATAAACCTATAAAGTGGAAATCGAGGTGATTACGATGAAGGAGCAATCCGGAAAAATCATAGAATTTGCAAAAGAGAATCGACCGGTAGCCGGCTGTACCATCTCAAAGCAGATTTATCATAAAGATGGCACGGGAATCGCTATTTTTTCTCTGGCATCTGGAACAAGCATCAGTGCAGAAAGTTATGAATATCACAAGCTTTGGACGGTATACGAGGGAGAAATCGAAGTATTTACGACAGATGGCAGGAGCAGGATCGTAACGACCGGAGAAAGTATTCTTACACCGCTGTACGTATCTGTCGGGATGAAAGCAAAGAAAGATTCCATTTACACCGAAGTTGAATTTCGAAAGGAGAGTACAATGAACGAGATTTTAAAAGCAGGAGAGGTATTTCAGTTAGCAGAGTTACTTCCATATCAGGAAGGCAAGATTGTGAACATGGACTTGGTGAGCAATGATAAAATGAAATTTGTGATCATGAGTTTTGATGCAGGAACCGGACTTTCTGAGCATGCTGCCCCGGGAGAAGCACTTGTATTTGCTTTGGACGGAGAGGCAGTCATCGGATATGAAGGAAAAGAGTATACGATTCATGCAGGAGAAACGTTCAAGTTTGATAAGTTGGGCAAGCATTCCGTAAGTGCAACCAAGCAGTTTAAGATGGCACTCTTACTGGTGCTTGAATAGATAGAATTATACAAGGGGTCACAGCTTTTAATAGCTCAACAAAATCTTCAATATGGCTGATGGCAGGAAAATGCTTTTATTATCCGAAAAGTATAGCAAAAGAAGTGAAAATGCGTTACACTTACAAACAGAGTCTGTATTTCGTTATAGAAAAATGATAGGAAGTGAGAATTAAAAGTTATGAATCAGCATGAGACAAAAAGGAGTTCATTTTCCGGAAAGATAGGATTTGTTCTTTCTGCGGCAGGAGCATCCGTTGGATTGGGTAATATCTGGAGATTCCCGTATCTGGCGGCAAAATACGGTGGAGGTATCTTCCTTGTCATTTATATTATTCTGGCACTGACATTCGGATATACCATGATCATTGCGGAGACATCATTGGGTCGAATGACACAGAAAAGTCCTGTGGGTGCATATGCTTCGTTTGGAAAATCCAAATGGATTCTGGCAGGAGGATGGATCAACGCGATCATTCCAATACTTATTGTGCCATATTATTCGGTTATTGGCGGATGGGTTGTCAAATATCTTGTTGAGTATGTCTTAGGAGAGACGCAGGCGGTAGCGGAAGATGGATATTTTTCATCATTTATTTCGGACGGCCTTTCAACTGAAATATATTTTGTTATTTTTGCATTGATCGTATTAGTGATCATTTATGCGGGTGTGCGCAACGGAATCGAGCGTGTTTCAAAATTTATGATGCCGGTTCTCGTCGTTTTATCACTAGTTATTACAGTATATTCTGTGACCAGACCGGGCGCTTTGGCGGGTGTGAAGTATTTTCTGGTTCCGAACATCAATAATTTCTCATGGATGACCGTTGTGACGGCGATGGGACAGATGTTTTATTCGCTCTCCATTGCAATGGGTATCCTGATCACATTCGGTTCTTACATGAAAAAGGAAACTTCCATCGAGGGATCGACAAAGCAGGTTGAGGTGTTTGATACAGCGATCGCAATGCTGGCAGGTCTTATGATCATTCCGACAGTGTTCGCGTTTTCCGGAGGAGATGCTAAGATGCTTCAGGCAGGACCGGCGCTCATGTTTATTACGATCCCGAAAGTTTTTGCAAGTATGGGATTCGGAACATTTGCAGGCGTTATGTTTTTCGTGCTGGTTCTTTTTGCGGCACTTACCAGTTCCATCGCATTGACGGAAAGTGCAGTGTCTACGTTTGAGGATGAGTTCAAGTGGAGCAGAAAGAAAGCTACGGTTGTCAGCGGTGCGATCATGATCGTGATCGGAAGTCTGTCGGCGTTAGGATACGGTCCACTTGCAAATGTAAAAATTATCGGCATGCAGTTTTTAGATTTCTTTGATTTCCTGACCAATACGGTCATGATGCCGATTGCAGCGATCGCAACCTGTCTGCTTGTGTCCAAAGTCATTGGTGTCAAGCGCATCGAGGAAGAAGTGACACATGGGGAAGGCACTTTCCGTAGAAAGAAGATCTTCTGCTTTATGATTCAGTATTTGTGCCCGATTTTTGCGGCACTCATTTTAATCAGTTCCATCGCAAATGCGTTTGGCTGGATTTCGATGTGAGAAATATGAGTGGAAATGAAACAGATCAATTTTGATAATGGAAAAATAACAAGTAACATTCTAAATGCTGCGCTGCCGATGCTGGTAGCGCAGATTTTGAGTCTGCTTTACAATATTGTGGATCGGATTTATATTGCGCGTATCCCGGATGTTGGTACGGCGGCGCTTGGTGCGGTGGGACTGTGTTTTCCGCTGATCATTATCATTACGGCGTTCAGCAATCTATTCGGAAGCGGCGGTGCGCCGATCTTCTCGATCAACCGTGGAATGGGTGAGACGAGGCGGGCACAGTATGTGGTCAATACATCGTTTACGATGGTCTGTGCATGTGCGATGGTACTTATGGTGATCGGCTTTCTGTTTGCCAGACCTCTTCTTGTTTTGTTCGGGGCATCGGAGTCCGCGCTGGTCTATGCGTATCCGTACATGATGATCTATCTGATCGGAACGCTTCCATCGATGCTTACGACCGGCATGAATCCGTTTATTAACGCGCAAGGCTACGCAACGACTGGAATGATCTCGGTCATGATCGGTGCGGTTGCGAATCTCATACTTGATCCGCTTTTTATCTTTGTATTTCATCTCGGGATCGAAGGGGCAGCAGTTGCGACCGTGATCTCGCAGGTGATGTCTGCCTGCTTTGTCATTCTTTTTCTGCGGAAAAAGGCAGAGTACAAGATCCGTTTTCTGCACAGAGACGAGCTGCGCAAATCGCTCGGTTATGCGAAGAATATCGTAAGTCTCGGCACATCGGGTTTTGTGATGCAGCTTACGAACAGCCTCGTTTCCATCTGTTGCAACAACGTGCTCTCTGTTACCGGAGGCGATGTGTACATATCGGTTATGACGATCGTGTCGAGTGTGCGCCAGATGGTGGAGACACCAATTTATGCAATTGTGGAAGGTTCGTCACCGATCATCAGTTACAATTACGGCGCGAAACGCCCGAAGCGTGTTGCGAATGCAATCGTTACGATGGCGATGATGGCTTTGGTTTACACCCTTTCCATGTGGCTTGTGATCATCAAGGCACCGGAATTTCTGATCAGCATTTTCAGTTCAAACAAGGAACTTTTGGTGGACGCGGTTCCGGCGCTCAAGCTTTATTTTGCGGCGTTTGTGTTTATGCTTTTGCAGTACACCGGACAGACCGTATTCAAGTCTTTGAATAAGAAGAAGCAGGCAATCTTTTTTTCGCTGCTGCGTAAAGTATTTATCGTTGTGCCGCTGACATATCTGCTTCCGTATGCGTTTCACTTTGGAACGGACGGCGTCTTTATGGCGGAGCCGGTATCGAATGTAATCGGTGGAAGCATCTGCTTTATCACGATGCTTTGTACCGTAGTGCCGGAACTTCGGAAGATGGGCGCAACAAAGGATTAATCGCCTATTTATTTGCACGCACAAAATCCATGAAACTGGCGGCAATGTCCGACAAATCGACATCTTTTCGCGCAGCGAGCCAGATGTTGGCATAACATTTTGGCTCGAGCGTCAGCACCTTCACATGAACATTTCCTTTGAAATTCTCCGCAAGTCCCCCGAGACAGGTCGTAACGGTATTGAGAGCATTGATGATCGAATCCTCCCAGTTTCCCTCGCTGACCGAAAGCTTTGGCTTAATATTCGTTTCCTTAAACAGAGAGGTAACCAACTGATCCATCAGCGAATGTTTCTTGTAACGATGGTAGAACGTATCCTCGGTAAACTGTTCGATCGAGGCAGATTCAAGAGACGCAAGCGGATGATTGGCCGGTACCGCGATCATCATATAATCTTCTGCATATAAGAAGGAATTATAACGATCGGCAGAATGATTAATATCTCGAATAAATGCGACATCGACTTTGCCGGAATCAAGCATCTGCAGCAACTCGTCGGTGGAGGCAAGCTGCACTTCGAGCGTAGCGTTCGGATGCTCCTTCTTGAAGGCGGCAAGCTGCGTTGTGATGCCGTAATGGAACGGGAAATCGACCGTCCCGATGACCAGATGGTTCGTTTTCTGAAAGTGGATCCGTTCAACATCCTGCTTGAAGGAACGCTCCGTCTCGAGGATCGAGCGCGCGTAAGGAACCAGAGATTCCCCGTAAGGCGTCAGCTTGATCTTCTGTGTAGTGCGCTCAAACAGGCATATTCCATAGAGATCCTCCAACTGTTTGATATGCCGGGAAAGAGTTGCCTGACTGATCTGCAGCTGTCTGGCTGCTTTTGAAAAACTGTTTGTTTCTTCTAATACTAAGAATTCATTTAAAATAGATGTTTCCAACTTCACCCTCCGGTCCGAAATACGGAATATCTTTGCTGTGTGTATTGTGAATTTCAATTGCATAGTCCCAGAATGCCTGCGCTGGTCGGGATAGCGGCTGATCCTTGCGCCGGTAGAGATTCAGGTAAACCGGCGGCGTCGGCGAGATCTCGACCATCGCCACATGATGCTGCTTGATTGTGACGATGTCGCTTGCCGTGGTAAGTGATACTCCGATACCGGAGGACACAAGCTCCACAAGGTTTCTCGTTCCATGGATCGTAAAATCAACCTGTGGATCGAAGCCTGCTTTCTTACAAAGCCTCAAACTGTAATCATGCAGGAAGGATCCCTCTGGGAACAAGAGAAACTTATCGTTTGAAAGTTCCGACAGCCTGATCTTCTTGCGTTTCGCCAGTGGGTGATCCACCGGAAGGATGGCAACCATCCGGTCCGAAGACCACTGAAAACAGTCGTATTCCTCGCTGGTCGTCGAAGATCCTACGGCAAAAACCAGTTCATATCCCATATGAAACGTCTGGTGCAGATTGACCGTGCGGCTAAACTCTCCCGGTGAGATCGAGTAATTCGGATACCTCTCACAGAAGTGATCGGACAGCATATTTACGATATGATCGCAGTTCATGGATCTTGCGATCGCCAGCTTTATGATCGACGAATTTTTCGCATCCAACTCCGCAATCTTTGCGGACAGTTCCTTGTCGAGTGCCTTAAAACGATACGCAAAGGACAGGTAGAGAGCGCCGTATTCGGTGAGTTCCACGCGTGTGGAGCACTTGTTGAACAGTTTGTGGGCGACCTCTTCCTCGAGAATGTGCATATGCTTTAAGAGGCTGGATTCCGAGATGTAGAGACTGTCGGCGGCCTCAAAGAGATTCCCTGCTTCGCAAAGTCGTATAAATTCGGTATGGTAACTTATAGTATCTGACATCGCGTTCTCCTTTCTTATATTCTACACAAATGCTAGCACAAAAAAGAAAAAAGTGGAATAGAAAAACAGAAAAGATTTATTCGGAAACTGCATAAAGCGTATCGCACTTTCGTTTGAAGAAATCATAGATTTATGATATGGTAGGGAAAGATGAAAAGAATATAAATAGGAAGAGGGAGGAATTGGATGCAAAGTACCAAATCAAGAAATGTGCTCGGTGCCATCATTCTTATTGCGCTCATCGTCATCTATACCGTCTACAGGATGAATGATCCGGAGGCAGTATCGGTCACGGTTGGCGTCGACGATAATAAGATCGGAATTGTAGAAAGTGGAGAAACACCGTTGTTTATTAATTTGGATGATGTCACGGACGTCGAACTGGTGGATCAATATGACGCATCGGCCGAAGAAAATTGCAAAATCTATGCGGATGATAAAATCGGTTCCTTCGTTGTGATCACAACGGAAGACGGCGTATATGTGGTCAATTCTTCCAGCAAGAATGCGACGAAGACCATTTATAAGGATATTGTGAAGGCAAAAAACGAATAGGAAAAGGAATCCTGCGAGAAGACTTTATTCAGAAAATGAATAAAGCCTTTCTTTTTTTGATTTGAAAAAGAAGGTGGAAATAATTAATATTAGGATAACAAGAAACGTATTAACCCAACAGGAGAAGGAGAAAAATATGAAGAGAAAAGTTCTATCCGTAATTATGGCGGCTGCAATGGCAGTCAGTATGATGGCATGTGGAAGCAGTAATGGATCTGCAACTTCACAGACAGAAGCGACCAAGAATGATGACACCAAGAGCGTTGCGACGGTCGAAAATTCGGCATCCCTTACTGATAAGGCAAATATTGACAATAGCGTCGAGAGAGACAGTATCACGATTGGCTGGCAGGATGCAACAACACTTGCCCCTTGGGGAACCAACAATGATACACCTGGTAACTACGAAGTATACGAGATGCTTTATGAGTGTACGTCTTCCGGCGAACGCTACGGCGTACTTGCTGATGAGAGCAAAGGAAGCTTTGAACCGGGCTGTGATCACGAAGATGGAACCGGCGTTTACACCGTTTACATCTACGATTACATTGTAGACCACGCTGGCAACAAAGTTACCGCATCCGATGTTGCATTCAGTTATAACTATCAGTTCAAGAATGAGACAACTTCCGGATGGGATGATTTCGTAGAGGCAAAAGCAATCGATGACACTACCGTAGAGTTCGATTTTACCAAGGAGCAGTCAAACCTTGGATGGTTCGACAACTTCTTCTGCAGATGCTTTATCGTAAACGAAGATTCTTATAATGCATCCGCATCCGCACTTGCAAACGATATGTGCGGTACAGGACCTTACAAATTCGTGAAATATACATCAGGATCCAGCTTGGTTCTCGAGAAGAACGATGATTATTGGCAGACCGATGAAAGCCTTCGCCATCAGGAGCAGCAGGCAAACGTTCGTAACCTGACATTCCAGTTCGTATCTGAGAACGTACAGCGTGAGAACGGTGTTGCAACAGGATCTCTTGACATGGTACAGGATATGGCTTTTGAGAGCATCACGGATTTCGTTGATGGCGGAAAGTACGCAGACAAGGCAAACGTACAGACCTACTCACAGAAGTTTATCTACTACCTGAATCCAAACTGTAGCGAGAATTCACCATTACATGATGAAAACCTCAGAAAAGCGGTCTTCTACGCAATCGATCAGGATGGACTGATCACAGCACTTGGCGACGCATACTCAAGATTATATGCATACGCAAATGATTACTACAGCGATTACGATATGGTAGATTGGGAAAGCCTTGACAACTACAATTCCAAGAGTTCTGTAGATGCTGAGACCGTTCAGAAATATCTGGATGCTTCTTCCTACAATGGAGAGACACTGACACTTATGGTAATGAGCACTTATGCAGATACTGCAACCATTATCGCAGCACAGCTTGCAGCATTCGGTATCAACGTTGAGCTTCTTCAGGTAGATAACGCTACTGCAAACGCAACACAGGCGGATTCAACAGCCTGGGATCTGAACTTTGGTATGATGGCTGGTGACTACAACGTACAGGCCTGGTTACATGACTTCTCATACAACAACTCATCCTCTGGAGATCGTACAACATCCTTCGTTGTAGATGACGAGTGGAATGACTTGCTGAATACATGTAACACAGAAGACGGACATACTTCTGAAAATATGCAGGCTTGGTGGGAGATGGCTACCGACCATGCATACACAATGGGCATCTACGCTGGTAACAACTACAATATTGTCCCGGAAGATTGTACCTATGTATGCCAGGGCGATAAACTTCGCTTCCTCCCAGGAGCATGTTGCTTTAAGGCACAGTAGTTAAGTTACATATGAACGAGGGTTTCGGGGGACGAAAGGAACTCGAAACCCATTTGGTTAAAAAGAGAGGATTTACATAATGTGGAAATACATATTAAAAAGAATCCTGTGGCTGATCGTCATTATGCTGAGTGTGGCTATCGTCATCTTTGTTATCCTCTGGTTTGTTCCGGGTGATCCGGCACAGATCGTACTTGGATCAGGAGCGACGCAGGCTGACATCTTACGACAACGGGAAATCATGGGATTGGATAAACCATTTATCGTACAGCTCGGAACATATTTGAGTGATGTATTCTTACATCTCGATTTTGGAAATTCTTATATTTATGGAACACCGGTTATCAATGAGTTCGCAACAAGACTTCCTAGAACACTCGGCCTTGGACTGATCTCTATGGCTTTAAATATCATCATCGGTATTCCACTTGGCGTTAACGCAGCAATCCATCGTAACAGCTTTCAGGATCAGGGACTTTTGATCATGGCAATGGTATTTATCTCTGTTCCACAGTTCTGGCTGGCACTCATGATGGTCGTTCTGTTTTCTGTAAAGTTAGGCTGGTTGCCTCCATACGGTATTACCGGCTGGCAGTGCTGGATCATGCCGGTACTTGCAAACTCACTTTCCGGAATCGCGATGAATGCAAGACAGACACGATCCGCTGTACTGGAAACCATCCGTGCGGACTTCGTAACAACCGCACGTGCAAAGGGACTTTCGGAGAGAGTCGTTATCTACAAACATATGCTTCCAAACGCTTTGATCCCGGTAGTAAATGCATTGGGTATGCAGCTGGCGATGGTTGTAGGTGGAACCGTAGTTATCGAGCAGGTATTCTCGTTCCCTGGTATCGGACAGTATCTTCTTACCGGCGTAAGCAGCCGAGATTATCCGGTTATCCGTGGATCGGTATTGATCCTTGCAATGTTCTCAGCGGTCATCACACTTCTCGTAGATTTATTCTATGCGTACCTTGACCCGAGAATTAAAGCACAGTATGTCAATTATGGCGCAAAGAAGAAGGGAGGAAAGAAATAATGGCAAAGAAGAATGCAACTCCCGAAGGCACCAGAAAGAAGAAAAAGCAGACGCAGTTTTCCCAGATCATGGGACGACTTAGAAAAAATAAAGTAGCGATGGGTGGACTGATCGTGCTGATCATCATCATTCTAGCTGCGATCTTCGCACCGCTCGTTGCTCCGTATGATCCAAACTATATGGACTATTCCGCATTGAACCAGACACCTTCCGCAGCCCACATTATGGGATGCGATAACCTCGGACGAGACATCTTCAGCCGTATCATCTATGGTGGAAGATACTCTCTCTCCCTCGGTCTGATCTGCGCGATCATCGGAATGTTTTTCGGTGTATTTTTTGGAACAATGGTTGGCTATTACGGCGGACAGGTGGACAACATCGTCATGCGAATCTGTGATGTCTGGATGGCAATTCCGGCAACACTGCTGGCAATCATCATCTCCGCATCACTCGGATCCGGATTCGGTTACACCATTCTGGCATTGACCGTCGGAGGTATTCCCGGATCTATCCGTGGAACCCGTGCCATGGCGTTAAAGGAGCGTGAGATGGAGTATCTCGAGGCCGCCAAAGCAATGAACTGTTCTAAATTCAAAATTATGTATAAGCATATGATGCCAAACATTATCGCACCTACGATCGTCGGTACAACCGGACAGATCGGTGCAACGATGATGTCGGCAGCCGGACTTTCCTACATCGGTTTAGGTATTCAGCCACCTGCAGCTGAGTGGGGCGCTATGTGTTCGGCAGCAAGAGATTACATTATGAAATACCCGCACATGATGATCTGGCCGGGTGTTGCGATTCTGATAACCGTTCTTGCAATTAATATGTTAGGTGATGGACTCCGTGATGCTATGGATCCACGACTTAAGGACTAGGAGGAGAAAGATGAGTGAAAGCTATTTATCCATCCGGGATCTGGTGGTCGAATATTCCTCCGGTGGAGAGATCGTTCAGGCCGTCAACGGCGTAGATCTTGACTTAAACAAAGGCGAAACGATCGGCCTTGTCGGAGAGACCGGAGCTGGTAAAACAACCATCGCAAAAGCGATCCTTCGGATTCTGCCGACACCACCGGCAAAAATTAAATCAGGTAAAGTTGTTTTGGACGAAAGTAATCTCCTTGAGCTCTCGGAGCAGGAGATGCAGAAAATCCGTGGTAATAAAATCGCTATGATCTTCCAGGATCCGATGACTGCCTTAAACCCAACGATGACCGTAGGTGATCAGATCAACGAAGTTGTGTTACAGCACAACAAGATCTCCAGAGAAGAGGCAGAGAAGAGAACCATTGAGATGCTGGAGATGGTAGGAATATCCTCCCTTCGTTTTCATGATTATCCGCATCAGTTCTCCGGAGGTATGAAGCAGCGTGTCGTTATCGCGATGGCATTAGCCTGCAATCCGGAGCTGCTGCTTGCGGACGAGCCGACCACAGCCTTGGACGTAACGATTCAGGCGCAGGTTCTTGAGATGATCAAGGCGTTAAAAGACAAGTTCAATACTTCGATGGTATTGATTACACATGATCTGGGTGTTGTCGCAGAGACTTGTGACAAGGTAGCGATCATTTACGCTGGAGAGATCGTGGAGAGCGGATCAAAGGAACAGATCTTCCGCAATCCGGTACACCCATATACACTTGGACTGTTCGGATCCCTTCCAAAGCTGGATGACGATTCGAAGAGACTCAAACCGATCAAGGGTCTTCCACCAGATCCGACACATCTGCCACAGGGCTGCAAGTTCTGTCCAAGATGTCCGGAGAGCTGTGAGGCCGGCAAGGAATGTGCGGCATCCATGATCGAGATTGAAAAAGGACATTTTGTCCGTTGCCACAAATTCGGAAAAGGAGGCGTATAAAGATGGCATTGCTTGAAGTAGAACACCTGAAAAAATATTTTAATGTCGGTGCAGGCGTAAACCATGCTGTTGATGACATCACCTTTTCGATTGAAAAAGGCCATACGATGGGCGTTGTAGGAGAGTCCGGATGCGGCAAGAGTACACTCGGCCGAACCATCATCCGTCTGCTTGATGCAACCGACGGAACGGTTCGCCTCAATGGCAAGGACATTACCTACGCGAAGGGAAAAGAACTCAGAAAACTCAGAGAGCAGGTAAGTATCGTATTTCAGGATCCGTATTCCAGCCTGAATCCGCGTTCTTCCGTAGAATCGACAATTCGTGAGCCTCTTCAGGAGGCACACCGTTTCTCCAAGGCAGAGATCAATGCAAGAACAGAGGAACTGATGGATCTCGTCGGAATCGAGGAGCGTCTGCGACTCGCCTATCCACACGAGATGGACGGTGGACGCAGACAACGAGTTGGAATCGCCCGTGCGCTCGCATTGAACCCGCAGTTTATCATGTGTGACGAGCCGGTATCCGCACTCGACGTATCCATTCAGGCACAGGTTCTAAACCTGCTGATGGATCTGCAGGAGCAGATGCAGCTTACTTATATGTTTGTAACGCATGATTTGTCAGTCGTTCGTCATATCTCGGATGACATCTGTGTTATGTACTTAGGTCAGCTGGTTGAGACATCTCCATCCAAGGAGCTTTTCTTACGCCCGCTGCACCCATATACCAAGGCCTTGCTTTCTGCAATCCCATCCATTGATCTGGATCATCCGATGCAGAGAGTACAGTTAAAAGGCGAGATTACATCCGCCATCAATCCGGAACCGGGATGCCGTTTTGCGGCAAGATGCCCGTACGCCTGCGAGAAATGTAAAGAACCGCAGCAGCTGATTGAGGTGGAACCGAAACATTTTGTTTCATGTTGCAGAGTGAAAGAAATCAATGATTAAGTGAGGTCTTCATAGTGAGAAACAGACAGAAAGTTGGAAACGATATCTATGGTGTCAAGAGTGACTGGAAACTCCAGCAGCGCTTGGGCGAGACTGCGGAGACAGGCTTCCGTCACAACGATCACTATCACAAATATTTCCACGGTTATACCGAGCTTCGAATCGAGAAACCGAACGGAAAATATCGAATTGAGCGTTACTATACGGATGACTGGCATGTGCAGGACTGTTCCGATCGGGAATGGATCGTGCAGAAGGTGCTGATGTCCGTGCTCGCATTGTTTGCAGCGATTGGCTTTTTCTGGCTGATGACAAGACCGGGGTTCGAGGGAAACACATCACGTCTGGTTGCAATACCGGGACTGGTGAGCGTGCCGTTTCTGGTGCTGATGCTGGCTTCGACGATTGGATACGCAGTAACCAAGAGAAAGATGACATGGTGGGAGCACCATGCAAGCACAGAGCGCATTTCGCGTTACACCATAATTACCGGATGCCTGATGATGCTGACAGGGATTGTAATGATCCTGCAGATCTTCCTTGGCGTTACACATGCAGGCGCGGAGCTTTTGCTGGCAGTTGGCGTGATGTGCACAGCACTCGCACCGTTTGCGATGTATTTCCTTGAAAAGAAAATGCGTTATACAACGCAGAAGAATGAGGTGGAACTTCCACCCGGAGAGCCGCATTTGATCGGCTAGGAGATGATTATGGAACATAAGGACATCGAACATATCACCGCTGTCACCGAGGTAAAAACCGACGGACAGAAATGTGTTGCAGCGGTAATTACATACCGAAAAGAGATCGACGGTAAGACTCTGGACACCGATGTATACGAAGTGAAGGACAGAACCGTTACCGGAATGGAATGGGAAGGGAATAAGATCACCCTGCAGCTGGATCCTGCGGATGAAGAAGCGGCAACGTATCATCCGGGTATGCCTTGGAAAGGGATAAAATCCACGTTGTCGGAGGCGAAAGTCTGGCTTTGCCAGAAGAAGGCGGTAAAGACCGCCGATGGTGAAATCGTTGAGCCGACAGAGGATTGGATGGAGTCCGATAAAACTTTCGATGCGCTCGTGGATCCGTTTATCCAGATGCAGTACGGCACACAGAAATACAATCTGTACATACCGAAGGATTATGATTCCAACAAAAGTTATCCGCTGGTGCAGTTCATTCACGACGCAGGAGTATGTGGGGAGGACACCCGTCTGACACTTGCACAGGGCGTAGGAGCGCTCGTCTGGACGACTCCGGAATCGCAGAAGGAGCATCCGTGCTTCGTGTTTGCACCACAGTTTGACGGACCACCGATCGTCGATGACGACTGGAATGTGGATCCGAGACTGGAGGATGCCAAAGCGGCGCTTGATAATATCGTCGACATCTATAACATTGACAAAAACCGGATTTATACGACAGGACAGTCGATGGGCTGTATGGCATCGATCGTCTTAAATATCCGTTACCCAGAATATTTTGCGGCTTCCTATCTGGTAGCCGGACAGTGGGATGAGAGAAACATCCCGAAACTTGAGAAACAGAAATTATGGATGCTTTGTTCACAGGGAGATGCCAAGGCGTTTCCAACCATGAACCAGATGTGTGTCAATATGGAGCGTGCGGGAGCCAAGGTATCCAGACGCGTGATCGAGGCGGGACTGTCCGAGGAAGAGTACACGAGGATCGAAGAGGAGATCCTGCAGGAGAAACCGGACATTATCTTCACGCCTTACAAGCTGGAGACCGTCGCAGCCGGCTGGCATTCCAACGGCGGTGAGCATCATATATGCACCTGGCAGACCGCGTATGATATTGACATCATTCGGGAGTGGCTGTTTGAACAGAGCAGGAAGGAGTAGCTATGCTCGTTGATTTTTCTTCAAAGCATGACATCCTGCTTCATCACAAGGATGGAAGTTATACGCCGATGGATGAACCTTATTACGAGGTTACGCAGCTCGATGAGACAACATGGCAGATCATGAGCTCCGGAGATTATCACTATCTGCTTGTGGGAGAGGACGAAGGCATCTCGATCGATACCGGATACGGCGCAGGAAATCTGCGTGAATTTCTGGAGAAATTATGTGGCAAGCCGGTTCGACGTGTGATCAACACACACCATCATTTTGATCATTCTGCCAACAACTGCTACTTTGAGAAGGCATATATGGCAGCGGAAGCAGTTCCACTGGTATCCATTCCTTATAAGAGTTTTGAGGGTATGGATTTTTTCCCGGATTCTTATGAGAAGGTTGTTGTGGAAGATGGTGAGATCGTTCCGCTTAAGGGTCGGGATCTGCAGGTATTTCGTATCGGCGATCACACCGATGATGGAATCGCAATTCTCGACCGGAAGGGAGCCTATCTCTTCTCGGGCGATGAGTTTATGCCCCAAGGCAAAGGCATCCGTCGCTCGGTAGAAGAATGGAATAAGAACTTAAAGAAGCTTGCACAGTACCGCGATGCATTTACCCGCCTGTGCGGAGGCCCGGGTATCCTGCCCGCGGAAGTGTTTGACCTGTTTTTAGAAGCATCTGAGATGATTCTGGAAGGTAGGGTAAGTGACGCACCGGAGCACAAAGGTGGCGGGCCGAAGCTGGAGCAGGCGATATGGGAAGGACATAAAGTATATGATTGCCAGTTTCCACATGTGGAGGATATTCCGAAGCATGGATTTGATGGAACAGGTACAACAAAAACATTGGTATATAAGGATTACACATTCCGATTTGACCGTTAGAGTGTGTGGAAGGAGGAGATCGGATGAAGGCAGGAGCTGGAAATGCCGAAATCAGATTTCCGGAGGAGTTGTTTCCTCTGGAAGGCTTCCGGGGCGTTCACGATTTGCCCAAGGCGAGCGTTCTTATTATAGAGGAAGCACAAAAGATAGCGATTGTATCAATAGAGATCGTTATGTTATGGGACGATTTTCTGGAGAAATGCAGGGAGGCGGTGGCAGAGATCACAGACACGCCGAAGCAGAATGTATGGATCCATGTCACCCATGCGATTACGACACCGCATGCGCCGGGTGGGCCAAGAGTGGGGCTCGGCGGTCAGGTGATCGAAGGCAAAGAGAAAGAAGATGCCTCTCTGGTGCTGCACAAGCGAAGTCTGTACGAACAGACGATCATGCAGGCATTACAGGAAGCCGCAAAGAAGGCAGCACAGTTGACCTGTGCGAAGATGCATGTCGGCTCCGGTGAATGTAATCTGATCGAGGGAAGAGATATCGAGACACCGCGCGGCTGGTGGATCGGAACAAAAGGATTCGGAGAGTCCAATGAAACAATGACGATCCTGACGTTCCGTGACCCGGACGGTCAGGTGATCGCATCGCTGATCAGTTACGGTATGAAGCCTTGTGTCATCGACAACTCAGAGATGGATGCGGGAAATCGGCTGATCTCCGCCGACGCGCCGGGGCTGTGCTGCAGAAAATTGGAGAAGGCGCTTAATGCGCCGGTTCTGTACTGTACCGCAGCAGCGGGCGACCGGATTCCGGTGAAGACCGCGTGGTATGATCGCGTCGGAGCGGACGGGGAGATCGAGACCATAGACCTTGGTGTAAAGCAGGGTATCGCCTTTGCAGAGGAACTTGCGCAGGAGATGGCGCAAGTGGCACTGATGATTATTGCGGATGCCGGATTGTATGAAGTACAATCCGTTGAGCACCGGGCCGGATCCTTTGAGTGGCAGACGAAGAAGCGTGTGCCGATGCAGCCTTATCGAGAGATTGTTTTCACCTACGATGGGGAGGCAATCCTTCCGGTAGAAGTGATTACACTCGGGGATGTGGCGCTCGTGGCCGGTAAGCCGGAGATTAATGCCTGTACGGAGCGGCAGCTGCAGGAGCGCTCGAAATATCCACATACGCTGTATCTGTCCATGGTCGGCGGCGGCATGAAATATATGCCGGATCAGGCCTCTTACGAGAGACTTTCCTGGGAGGCGTTAACTTCGATGCTGATGCCGGGAGCCGCAGAGAAATTTGTTGATACAGCAATTCAATTATTGGAGGAGAAATAAGATGGCAATGCCAACACAAACAGAAGAAGCAAAAATAACGATTCTGGATATCCGCATGGCGGTCGCTGTCCTGGTCTGCTTCCTCGTGAGTACAATCTGCAGTAAAGCAGGACTGACGCTCTCTGTTGAAGGCCGGAACATCGAAGTGGTGCAGAAGATGACGATGTGCATCGCATGTATGCTTTGCTGTCAGGACAATACCAAGATCAGCTGGAGAGCCGGTGTCAACCGAATCATCATCACTTTTATCGGTGGTCTGGTCGGTATCTGTGTGATCTTTCTTGACAATCTCATCGGAAACGACTGGGTGATGGCAATCCTTGTTATGCTTGGAATCCTTGTAACATTATTTTTATGCAAAGCAGCAAAAGTACCTTATATCAATGCCAGAATCGGCGGCGTTACATTCATTCTCGTGACCTGTACGTTCCAAAGTACCGCGCGTATCTACTATGGCTGCTTCCGGTTACTGTCAACAATCATCGGCGTACTTATCGTTATGCTGGTAACATGGTGCTTTTCCCTTTTTACCGGGGCGAAGACAGAGGCAAAATGACATATAAAGACGCATGAAATCAAAAACGAAATGACATGTAAAGGAACATGAAATCGAAAGTGAATGGACGTGGCGAGAATCATGAAAGAAGGAGGTTCGCATGAGAGTAAAAGAGATTAAAGATATTGACGGATTTTTTAAGACGTTGGAGAAATGCGAGGGCAGAGTCGAGCTGATCACCGATGAGAAGGATGTGCTCAATCTTGCATCCAAGCTCACGCAGTTCATCGGTCTGACCCGTGTGTTCAGCAATCCGGACATCAAGGAATATGAGATCGTCTGCTACAACATCGAAGATTATGAGTTGATCAAGGATTACCTTGTTCCGGTAGAGAAATAAAAATGGTTCCCCGGCAGTGATGCCGGGGATTTTTGCCGCCCGGGTCAAGAGAAAGTCGTCCGATGCCTGACCTGATATATAATTTTGCCGCCAAGGTCAGGTAATTCAAGAAATAGCACATCTCACAATGGAATTCGTTCTCTTGCGAAACGAATGGAAGTAGTCTATACTTAGTCCAGACGTTTTTGGGGATAAAAAGACAAGATGAAGGAGTTAGAAAAATGAACAAGTTGATGAAAAGATGCTTGACGTTTGTGCTTGCGCTTGCGCTTGCGGTATCATCGGTTGGCGTGAACGGATCGCCGGTGGAGACGGTAGAAGCGGCAACGACACTAAGCATTACGAAATCCATGCAGATAGTCTGCAAAAAGACCGCGAAAGTGAAGATTCCACGCGGATACAGGAACTGCAAATTTACAAGTTCCAATCCGAAGGTCGCAACGGTCGACAAGAAGGGTAACTTTAAGGCACTTCGACTCGGTGTGACCCAAGTGACGGTGCAAAGCGGATCTCAAAAGAAAAGCTATACGATTACAGTTGTGCCGGCGAAGAAGAGTGATGTCCGTCTGAATCAGGAAATAATTATCAGTGGTCAAAAATGTCAGTTAAAGCTGGTTTCGGACAAATATGATACGAGTCAGGTAAAGTTAAAGTTTTACGGTGCATATTCGGAAATTGATCGGAATGGTAAATGCAAAGGTATAGATGCCTATATTTCATATGGAGATCTTATTTATTCGTACGGTCAATTCTCGAAAAGAATTACGTTATACATATGCGACAAGGATGTGTTTTTTGATGCGATTATGGATCAAAAGTATAACTCGGATGTGTCGGGCAATAGCGCAGGAGTAGAGTATTCACCGCTATTGGATGTGGAATTGGGCGAAAAGTCGTATTCGGTGCAACAATATAAGAAGATGGGATTGACATTTCTTCTGGATGGCAAAACGATGTCGGATAAAGTTGTCTATACTCCGGGAAAACATGTGGCTGCAATTGTTGTTGCCGGAAAGAAGTATACACAGGAATTCAGAGTTTCTTATTCCGTAAAGGAAGCACTTCTCAAGAAAGATGCGACTGGATATTCGGATGAGGGTAAGGCGGTATTTGATGCCGCCTTTGCAGCTGTTGATCAGGTCATTAAGGATGGCATGAGTGAAGAGGAGAAGGTGAAGGCTATCCATGATTATCTGATTTACAGCGCCAATTATGTCAATAACGGGGATTATGAATCCGCAGAAAATTGGGCGTATGGAGCTTGTGGCGTATTAATACACAAAGAAGGCGTTTGTCAGAGTTACGCGATCGCGTTCTATATGATGGCATCTGCAGCTGGATTAGATTGTCAGTATGTAACCGGTACTGCGAAGGGTGGTGGACACGCATGGAATCAGGTTAAGGTTGATGGTACATGGTACTATATTGATTGTACATGGGACGATCCGATTATGAATGGACATAGTGGTGGAGGAGAACGGTATACGTATTATCTTTCCGAGACGTTATGGTCGAACCATACGGCAAATACAATTAAGGATCTTGCCGATGACAGCAAATATCTGTGGGAAAATTATTATCTGACAGGTGAAGGATACAATTGCCGGTAATTTCATAAATTATGTAAACAGATTAAACAAAGGCTATACGCAATGGGAATCCATTGTATATAGCCTTTTTAAGTGATCGAATGAAAACCAGATCAAACTATTCGCGTTTTCTTCCACACACCTGATACATTTCTTCGTTTGAGATCACGGTTGTTACTTCAAGATAGTTGGAAAAAATATTCGCGAGTTCCTGCTCGCTGAGTAATCCCATGGAAACCTTGCTTGCGCGCCCCTTGTGGTGTCGGTTGATCCACTCACGGCTCATACCATGCGCGACGGAGAGTGTTCCGCCCGGCTTCAGATGAGAGGCAAGAACCACAATCAGATGCTTGGGATCCGGAAAATGTGGGAATGCATTATAGACCATGCAGCAGTCAAATTTCTGATCGAGCGATAAAGTTTCGATATCGCCGCAGATGACTTCAATCGGACGGTCTGGATATTTGCCTGCTGCGATGCGTGCCATCTCCGGTGAGATATCCACAGCGGTTACGTTTTTTACATTGCGCTGTAAGTAATCCGAAAATAACACGCCGGTCCCACAGGCGACGTCAAGAACGGTGCAGCCTGTAGTGACTCCACCATTGTCAAGAATCGTGTTGATGACCGATTCGTTTCTTATCATATCGGCATCCCAGGTGGATGCGTAGTGATCAAAAAATGTAATGACGTCCTGTTTATTCATGTTTAACCTCGTTCATTGAGCGTTCGCTCATTTTCTTTTCATTGTGTATAGCTTTTGGCTCGTGATGTATCGCTTTTTACCGGTCGGTTCTTGGATAGCGCTCCGGAATCAGGTGCGCTTTCATCAGTGCAAATACGATACTTGGGATGAAGATCAGCTGGATTAAAGTTCCTGGCCAGCTTGTTACGACATATCCGGATACCCATGCACCCATGGAGTAGGAGCCTGCGGAGAAGATCAGTGCCTTAGTGATACCTGCAAGAATTCGTCCGCATACGATCGCTGCGATCAGACTGATGTAGAGATCCGCGTAGATATTCTTTGTGCGGACAAATTTCATCATAACACCGGCGATGATTCCGTAGAATGCCAGCTCAACCATCATAGAAGGCAGGAATGCGACCGGAGGCATACTAGTGAGAACACTTGATAATGCAGGACCGGCGATACCGCATAATAAGCCAAAAGGCCAGCCGGCTACCAGACCGCAGAGAAATACCGGAATATGCATCGGGCAGAAGATGCTGCCTGCATTCGGGATTCCGTGAAACAACATTGGGAGTATGTAGCAAAGTGCGATACATACGGCAGTAATAATCGATTTCTTTACATAAGACATTTCTTTCATAACAGAATACCTCTTTCTTTTTCAATACTTCATTTTCGATTTATCAGTATATGTGTCAATTTACATTATACAATCAGGATTTCTGCAACAATAAGAAGTGTGCACAAACACAGTGCGCACCATCCGCTTCGTGGGATGGATTTATGCTTTTGCGGCACCTGATACGAGCCTCTGCGATAGCCTCGCGCTTCCATCGCCATCGCAAGTTCGTCCGCGCGCCGGAAAGCTGCCACGAAAATTGGAATGACGAGAGGAAGCATCGCGCGTGCACGTTCCGTCAGTCGCTTACTGTCAAGTCGGGCACCTCTTGCAATCTGCGCCTTTCGGATGCTGTCCGTCTCTTCCATCAGCGTTGGAATAAATTGGATCGCAACCGATAGGATCATTGCGATATCGTCCGCCGGAAGCCGAATGAATTTCAGTGGACGAAGCATCGTCTGGATCGCTCCGGTGATCGCAAGCGGTGGCGTTGTCAGCGTCAGAAGATTGCTGAGCACAAGGATCAGGATGACACGATAGATGACCTGAAATCCCTGCGCAATTCCCTCCTGCGAAAGCGTGAAGATCCACCATTTCCATAGAGGATGATCCGCGTGAAAGAAGAATGCGTTGGTCAGGAATACAAGGATAAAAAACCAGCGCATCCGCTGTACGGATCCGAATATTGGGCGCAGAGGACAGTGCGACAAAGCAATCAGTGCAATCCATATCGCTGTGATCATAACATATTCTAAGGAACTGTGCGTCAGGATGACTGCCACAATCAGAAGCAGGAAGCTAAAGAATTTGGCGCGTGCATCAAAACGATGCAGGGGTGATTGCCCCGGAACGTAGGTGCCGGATATCGCTTCTCTCATGAAGGTTCACCGCCCTTCGAATTTGTTCGCGTGACTGTCGGATTGTTGGGACACGTTTCGCCTATGCAGTCAGATGTCGGAACCTGTTGATAGAGTTGCAGTAATTCCGCAACCAGTTCCTCCCTGGTAAGGGGAATGTCGGGCAGGGGAAACCCTTGTGCATTAAGTTCGAGATACACTTGTACGGGCATCGGTGGCCGTAAACTTGTTTGCGCCAACAGTACTGTGTCCGTCAGAATTTCGTGTGGAGTTCCGTCAGCTAATATTTTGCCATCCTGCATGAGAAGGATGCGATCTGCATATAGCGTTTCTTTGATCTCATGTGTAATCATGATGATTGTTTTTCCGTGATCTTGAAGTCTTCTTATAATAGAAAGAACTTCGCGCTGCCCTTCGGGATCCAGCATGGAAGTTACCTCGTCCAGAACCAGAAGTTCGGGATCCATTGCCAGAACACCCGCCAAAGCGATCCGCTGCTTCTGTCCACCGGAGAGTGAGTGTGGGGCGCGCTTCTCGTAGCCGTCCATATCGACAAGGTGAAGTGCTTCTTTCACTCTTGTTTCAATGATTTCTTCCGGAATATCATAATTGCGCAGTCCGAACGCAACATCCTCCTCGATTACGGTGGAGACGAACTGATTGTCTGGATTCTGAAAAACCATGCCGACTTTGCGGCGCAGTTCGCTCGAATTCCGGGGATTGGCTGCGTCAAGTCCGGCGACCGTAAGGCTGCCGCTTTGCAGCGGAAGCAGTGCATTCAGATGCTTGGCAAGCGTTGATTTACCGCAGCCGTTGTGTCCGAGGATCGCAATAAATTCGCCCGGTTTCACAGAAAAAGTGACATCATCCAAGGCTTTGGAAGGAGCGCCTGCATAATCATAGGAAAAAATTAAATTGTCCGCATGGATCATAAGTACGCTTCCTTTCCTCTCGTTGTCTTGTACAAACTTTAGCCTGTTGTTTCGCGCATAAGAAAAGGTATACGGTAAACTCCCCGGGAGTCGCCGCATACCTTCCTGATATGCATAAACATAAATAACAGATACTGAATTATATAAAAATATGAACATTTCGATGTTCATAAGCTGGCTTCGTGTCAACTGTGCTGCACCATTCTAGCACAATTTGGTACGATCAGCAAGAAGTATGCGCGATTTTCTCAACCTCTGCGACTGCGCTTGTAATCATTTTGCTGATACTGTAATCATTGACCCCGACAATGACATTGTCACAGTGGTTAAATGGAATCAGCACACGCTTCGCGTCACTCTGCGCTACCGCCAAAGCCATCTTCGGTGTGATTTCGCCGAGCAGTGAATCCGCGATCACAATTCCGATCGGTCCGACAATGATATCTGCATGACGGCAGCCGACAACGACGGCATTCTCCCCGGTGGCAGCCTTGTCCGCTTTTGCCTTCACCATAGCCGCGGTTGCGGCACTGTTTGTTCCGACTGCTGTAATACATGCGTCCGGCATCGCAGCTTTTATCGCAGTCACAAGCTGCCTGCCGATGCCGCCTCCCTGCGCATCAATAACGAGAATATTCATGTTGTTACCTCTCATTCTTCTTCGTATTGGCAGACACTATGAGAAGTCTGCCTTGTCTAAGAAAAGTTTATCACAAATATGCAAAGGCTTCTACTGTGAACAATTTTCTATTTGGGTGAAATAGACATTGGTTCGTACGAAAAAATGTAATATAATACATTTATTCGTACGAGAGAATGCAAAATGAAACACTTTTTTAATTCATTTATAGACGAAATATGATGGAGAGCAGGGGCATGAAGAAGAAAATGCAAAGTGATAGAAAAAAATATAATTCAGATAGATTGGAGACTAGAAAGCCTGAGAAGAAAAAGATAATCAGTAGGCATTCATCCGACGGAAGCTGTCCGTATGCCAAGAAATGCGGTGGCTGCGATTATCAGGGAATCTCCTATGAGGAGCAGCTGAAAAAGAAGCAGTCTTACATCCGCAAACTGATGGAACCGTACGGTAAGGTACAGCCGATCGTAAAGATGGACGATCCGTATCACTACCGCCATAAGGTGCAGGCGGCGTTTGACTGTACCCGCAGGGGACAGATCGTGGCGGGCGTTTATCAGAAGAATTCGCACGATGTCGTTGATATTGAAAGCTGCCAGATTGAGAATGAAGAGGCCGATGTGATCATCCGCGATGTAAAAAATATGCTGCGCTCTTTCCGCATCAAAACCTACGATGAGGATACGGGATATGGCCTTTTGCGCCATGTCTTAGTGCGCAAGGGTTACCACAGTGGGCAGATTATGGTTGTACTTGTGCTCGCAGATGCGATCCTTCCGTCGAAGAACAATTTTGTCAAAGCGCTGCGCAAAAATCATCCGGATATCAGCACCGTTGTCATCAATGTCAATGACAAGCGGACAAGCATGGTACTTGGCGAGCGCAATATTACGGTATATGGCAAGGGGTACATTGAGGATTCACTCCTCGGCTGCACGTTCCGTATCTCGCCGAATTCTTTCTATCAGGTAAACCCGAAGCAGACGGAGATTCTGTACAAGAAAGCAATCGACTGTGCAGGACTGACAGGAAAAGAGATGGTGATCGATGCATATTGCGGAACCGGAACGATCGGTCTGATTGCCAGCAGATCTGCTAAGCAGGTGATCGGGGTGGAATTAAACAAAGACGCGATCCGTGATGCAATCACGAATGCGAAGCGAAACGACATTCATAATGTAAGATTTTACAATCAGGATGCCGGTGAGTTTATGGTCGAGATGGCACAAAAAGGAGAACACGCCGACGTGGTTATCATGGATCCGCCACGCACCGGAAGTGACGAGGCATTCCTTTCGTCCGTTGTCAGGCTTGCACCGAAGCGTGTGGTCTATGTGTCGTGCGGTCCGGAGTCATTGGCGCGCGATCTCAAGTATCTCACGAAACATGGGTATCGAATGAAAGAGTGCACGCCGGTTGATATGTTCCCATTTACACGACATGTGGAAACTGTTTGTGCAATGTGCCGACAACATGCATAAAAACAATGGAACGATAGAAAACATCTATCGTTCCATGCATTTTGCCCAATTATTTCAATCCACCACCGTTTAAGACGAACTGGCGGATGCCGATACTCTTAAGGAACTGCATGCCGATGCCATCATCCTTGCAACCGGTTCGACTCCTCTGATCCTCCCGATTCCGGGACTGAATGAGAGCGGATACGTGACAGCACAGGATATGCTTCTCGGCAAGGCAGAGGTCGGTAAGAAAGCGCTTGTTGTCGGTGGCGGAATGGTTGGATGCGAGGCTGCCAAGGCAATCTAGAATTTGGACTATTTTAAGAATTTATAATATTTTGTTTTCTTTGTCTTCTTTGCTTTTGCATCAAATAAATGGATGATATAATAATTCCGTCAAGCAAACAAACTGCGAGCCTGCTTGCAGGCAGAGCAGTTTGTTTATTTGATGGATAAACAGACATAAGCATGGAGGGCGATAGCCCAGAATGCGTATGTCTGTTGTGATTTCGAGAGTTCGAAGAACGGTGAAATCACGATTATATGAGTGAAGGGAAAACTGGGAGAAGACAAATGATTCGTGTTTTGATCGTTGATGATGAATATATTATGCGGCAGGGACTCAAGTACATGATTCATTGGGAGCAGGAGGGCTACGAGATCGTAGGCGAAGCGACCAATGGAAATGAGGCACTGCGTCTGGTGGAGGAACTGAAGCCGCATATCATCATCAGCGATATTGTCATGTCTGTGATGGACGGCGTCACCTTTACGGAGATGGTCCATAGGATTTATCCCGATATTTCCATTATTATCCTAAGTGGTTACGACAATTTTGAATATGTAAAAAAGACGTTGACGAACGGCGCTTTGGACTATATCTTAAAGCCGACTTTAAACGAGGAAGAACTTCTTAAGGTGCTGGATAAGGCGGCGCAGAGAATTCCCGGATATAAGCGGAGGGAACAAAGCGAGGGAATCAACGTCTCGGCGGAGATGGAGCGGTATCTGCTCGGTCTGTCCAAAGAATTGGACGAATCGGCTTTTCATGAAACTTTTCCGTATGCGCATTTTCGCATCTTTGGTATGCGGATCAGGAATGAGAATGAGATCCAGCCGAATGTCTCGGAGCTTTTGTATCAGAAGATCAAAAAAGATGTCGCGGATTTTGCGGATGCAAACGGGATGGTCATGATTCTGCAGGAGGAGCTGGTTGTCGCCCTGATGTGCTGCAAACCGTCGAACGATGAGAAAACGGTCGCATTCTTAAAGAATATGGCGGAGGAGTTAAGCGTGCTCTGTGAGTATATTCTGGGTGTGTGCAGCAGGCCTTTTGACGGAATGAAAGCGATCCGGCAGTTCTATCAGCAGGACATCATCAATTATGCAGATAAGATTTTTTATTATCAGGAGCGGAAATTCATCCTTGCGGAGGACGAGGAGGCACAGGAGAATAAGCCGGGCGAGAAGTTCGATTTCTTCAAGTACAATAAGTTTTTGTCCATGAAAGAATATAAGGATGCGCTGCAGCTGCTGAAAGAATATGATGTGCGCGCTTTGGAGGGAAAGCAGGATATCGCGGGGCTCAAGAACCAGATGAAAAATATGCTGTATTATTTCCTGAATAATCTCGCGCTTGCGGAGGAGCAGAAGGACAATCTGCGGTACGAGTATTTCCGCAGGATTTCCCAGGCGCGCTACGAGAAGGAATACCGGGATGTGATGCGGCAGATTTTTGAGGATGTGATGATGAAAGCGGACATCCCGCAGAAGACGGTCGATGACCGGATCCCGAAGATGTTAGCCTTCATTGAAGATAATTACGCACAGGATTTGCGGCTGGAAGATATGGCGGAGGAATTTAACTTTAATTACCATTATCTGTCCGCATATTTTCATCAGCATATGAAGGAAGGCTTCAGTGATTACCTGAATGAGATCCGTACGGCGAAAGCCTGCGAATTACTGGAGAATACGACGTTATCGATCGCAGAGATCAGCGAGAAGGTTGGTTATTCCGAGCACAGTTATTTCTGCAGAGTTTTCAAAAAGATAACCGGACAGACCCCGTCTGTCTATCGAAGGAAGAAATATGAATAAGTTAAAAAACCACCTGAACAGCTTCTCCGGCAAGATCACGCTGGTCGTTATGCTTGGAATCAGCCTGATCGCGGTAACCGTCAGTTTTGTCGTGCTTTACATGTCGCGGCACGTATTCAGCCAGAACTATGGAGACTCGCAGGAGAAGGTGTTTGAACAGATTGAAAAGGAAATCAATGATTTTCATGATCACCTTGAGAATGTATTTGATGCGATTGATTCCAGCTGGGCGTTCCGCCTTTATTTCAAGGAGAATTCAAAACTCGACAATACGCAGACGTTCCAGAATGTGTATCAGATGGAGCGTGACCTGGAGAAGAGTAAATCTGCGGATATGGAGAGACTGAACATTCTTGTTGTGGGATGTAACGGTAAACACTATCTCTCCCGAACGGAGAATATCTGCGTCTCGGATGAGGAAATTTTACAGTCGGAGCCGGCGCTGAAAGCGATCAACGATCCGGATGTCATCCATTATACTTATTCCAATAAGGCGTACACCACAACATCCAGAAATGCAGATACGCTGATCATTTCCAAAGCGTTATATTACCATGAGAGCAAGGAAGTGTATGCGATCGCTTTCGTGACGCTCACGATGGAAGAATTAAAGCAGTACTACAATTATTTTGTATCGGATACCACGTCTTTTTATATGGTAGATGATAACGGAATTATTCTGTGTTCGAATGAATCCTGGAAGACCGGAACAGTGCTGCAGACCGAGTGGTTCAAGCGGATCAAAGGGGCGAAGGAATCACGCATTGAGGCAATGAGCGAGGGAACGATGTATACGCTGATGAAACGCGTTCTGCCGTATCAGAAATGTACGCTTTATGCAGTCATCAACAATGATGTGGCGTTGCAGGATCTGTATAATATGCCGCTTTTGATCACAATCTGCTGCGCAATCGGTATTGTGATTCTGATCAGCTGTCTGTTCTATACGCATAAGACGATGCATCCTCTTGCGAAGCTGATCGGCAAGATGTCTGCGATCCGTGAGGGAAAATTCTCGGAGTATATGACCGTAGAAGGAACAACGGAGGTGCAGGAGCTGGCATCGACTTACAACTATATGCTGGATGATCTAAAGCACTATGTGGATGAACTGGTGCAGACGCAAAAGAAGCAGCGCCAGGCAGAGATCAGTGCCTTACAGATGCAGATCAATCCGCATTATATCTATAATACACTGGCAAGCATCAAGTGGCTGGTCTATCAGAATGACATCCCGAAGACAGTGCGCACGATCGATGCATTTATCAGTCTGCTCCGCAACACGATCAGCAACTCGGATGAATTCATTCCGGTGCGTCAGGAGATGATCAACATTCAGAATTATATCCTGATCAATCAGACGCGCTACGGGGATAGTATTGATGTGGAATATTATATTTCAAGAAGCTGTGAGGAGTGTCTTCTGCCGAAGATGATCCTGCAGCCGTTCATTGAGAATACGTTCTTCCATGCGTATCCGGAAGGCCGCTGCGGTACGATCCAGATTGTTGTGCGGCAGGCGGACGGAGAGCTTACAATCCAGATCATTGATGATGGTATCGGCATGACGCAGGAAAAAATTGCAAAGATTATGAATGAGAAGACTTCAAAGGAACATTATTCCGGTATCGGTGTGCACAATGTGCAGGAGCGACTGAAGCTTCTGTACGGCGATGATTACGGAATCCATATCAGTAGTGAGGAGAGTAAGGGCACGACGGTTACGATCGTCCTGCCGGTAGATTACAGCACAGAGGTGCAGGAAACATGAGAAAAGTAATTGCAGGAATAATCGCGGCAACGCTTCTGTTTTCATTGTATGGATGCGCGCAGGAGGAGGAACAGGCGCCTGCGGCTGCGGACAAGATCGTCATCTGGACATGGGATGAGACCTTTAACGTGAAGGCGGCGAAGCTTGCGGCAAAAGAATATAAGAGAACACACAAAGATATCCAGATTGTTGTGGAGACAAAGGAGCGTGAGGAGATCCTTGCGGATACCAAGCGGCTTCTGGCATCCGAGATGTATGAGGAACTTCCGGATGTCATCATGATCGAGGATTATGATATTCAGGATGTGCTTGCACAATATGAAAATGAATTTGTGGAACTTACGAATCAGGTGGATTACGGAAAGTACACGGATTACAAAAGCAGACTTTGTTCGAAAGATGACCGCTTCTACGGAATCCCGTTTGACAGCGGTACGACGGCGCTTTTTTACCGGCTGGATATCTTAGAGAAAGCAGGATATACGGAGAGCGATATGCAGAATCTGACCTGGGACCGCTACATTGAGATCGGGGAGGATGTGTACCGAAAACTGGGTATTCCGATGCTGACGCTGGATCCGACCGATTCGCCGCTGCTTAGGCTGATCATGCAAAGCGGCGGGCACTGGTATGTGGACGAGAATAATCAGGCAGACATTGCAGACAATATGTATCTGCTGGAAGGACTTCGTACGTACCAGCAGCTATTGGAGAAAAATATCGGAACCAGTGTGAACGGATGGAATGAGTTTATCTCGGCGTTCCAGAACGGAAGTGTTGCAAGCGTGATCAGCGGAGGCTGGATCATCTCAAGCATCAAAAGCGCTGCGGATCAGAGCGGTCTGTGGCGGGTGGCGCCGATTCCGGTATACGAGGGAGAATATCCGACTGTAGCGGCATCCAATGTCGGCGGCAGCGCGTGGTATGTGTTAAAACGTGGCAAGCATCCGCAGGCGGCGGTTGATTTCCTGGTGGAGATGTTTGAGAACGACGCGGATTTCATGAATGAACTGATTGCGGAGATCGGGGTAATCCCGCCGGTCAAGGATCTCTCCGGATACTCGAATTACTTTGCTAAGGATATGTTCTTCGGAGGGCAGCAAGTGACAAAACTTCTGACCGATATGGCTTCGAATATTGTGACCGTCAATTACGGAAGTAAGACGTATGAGATTGAGGCGATCGTGGAAGATGAATTTAATAATTATCTGGAGCAGGATGATCTGTCGGAGTGTCTTGCCAATATACAGATGAAAGCAGAAACGGTGGTTCGTGAATGAACCGCCGCTTTTTACTTTCTTATCATAGTGTGATTCATCAAAGAAATACAAATTTCCCAAAATAGTCCTAACACTTTTTTCAACATCCCAAAATTTGAAAAATTCGCATCAAGATAGTCCTAAAGAATTTATGCCTCCCGATGGTATGATCTACTTGTAACAAAGATTGTGTCAAGTTCCAGAGGGACTTGACATGCAGCGTCAGCCCTTGCCGAAGGCAACTTTGAATGGGCTGATGTTCTAAGAAAAAAACGGAGGGTTATTTCATGAAAAAGAAAGCATTAACAATGGTACTTGCCGCAACAATGTTATTTAGCATGGTAGGATGCGGAAGCACCGGTACAGCAGACAATGGCAGCAGTAACAATGCAGCAGCAGGAACAGAAAATGCAAGCGCAGCAGCAGACAACGGTGGCGGTTCTACCGAAGGAACACTGACTGTATGGTGCTGGGATTCCTTTAACGTAGATGCAATGAAGAAGGCAGCAGAGATCTATCAGAAGGATCATCCGGATGCACAGATCAACGTTGTTGAGACTGTATCCAATGATATTCAGACTCTGGTTCAGACTTATGCAATGAGTGGTGAGCTTGATTCACTTCCTGATATCTTCCTGATGGACGATCAGGTATTTACAAAGTACCTTCAGAATTATCCGGATGTATTCGCAGACCTTACTGATTCCGGCATCAACTTCTCTGATTTCGCAGAGTCTAAGGTTGCCAATTCGGTAAGAGACGGAAAGAACTACGGCGTTCCTTATGACAGCAACACCGTTATCGCCTGCTACAGAACCGATTACTTAGAGAAGGCAGGATACACCATCGACGATCTGACCGATATCACATGGGATCGTTTTATCGAGATCGGTAAAGATGTTCTCGATAAGACAGGAATGCCAATGTTAACAAACGTACAGGGTGAGCCGGACTTATTAAACATGATCTTACAGTCTGCCGGAATCTCTGTATTCAATGAGGACGGAAGCATTGCAATCGCTGATAACGAAGGCTTAAAAGAAGCCATGAACGTATACATGGAACTGATCAACGCAGGTATCCTTCAGGAGCAGACCGACTGGTCCGGTTACCAGGGATCCATCAATAACGGATCGGTTGTTGGAACAATCAACGGATCATGGATCTGCGCTACGATCAAGTCTACCGATCAGGCTGAACAGGAAGGCAACTGGGCTGTAACCAATATGCCGAAATTAAATGATTATCCTGGAGCAACGAACTACTCTGCACAGGGTGGATCTACATGGGCAGTATCTTCTTCCAGCAAGAATTATGATCTTGCCGTTGACTTCTTCAAGACAACATGGGCAGGAAGCACAGAGTTCTATGACAGCATCCTTACCGATTTAGGTGCAATCGCAACTTACCTTCCGGCAGCAGACTCTGATGCATACAATCAGGTATCTGACTACTTCGGAGGAGAGGCTATCTACTCCAAGATCGTATCATACGGCAGCAAGATTCCGACCATCAACAAGGGAATCTACTGGAAAGAGGAGAAAGAAGCACTCGGAACTGCTTTAACCAATGTATTAAACGGATCTACGGATCTTGACAGTGCAATCGAAGAGGCACAGGCAACCGTACAGTTCAATATCGGTCAGTAGAAAGTATATAAAATAGTTCTCCCTATCGTTATACTTTTGAAAACAGTAGACTGTCTGCTATGCAGGCAAACAATAAAGCTGCCGCAGAAGGTATCTTATGTGGCAGCTTTGTTTATCAGAGACAGGAGTTATTACTATGAAAGCAAAGAAAAAAGTCAGTTTATACAAAAAACAAAGTATTACGGGATGGGCGTTCCTGTTGCCGGCAACACTGCTGATATTTGCAATGAATTTCTATCCGATGCTTCAGGCATTTATTCTGTCCTTCCAGACAGGTATCGGAAATAACTTAAAGTGGGGCGGCTTAAGCAACTATGCAAGATTGTTGAAAGACGGCGTATTCCGTACAGCAATCACCAACAATTTCTTCTATCTGATCATTCAGGTTCCGGTTATGCTGATCCTTGCGATCTTCCTCGCAACACTTCTTAACAAAAAGGATCTTCGCGGCAAAGGCCTTTACCGGACAATGATCTTCCTTCCTTGTTGTACCGCGTTAGTTTCTTATTCTATCATTTTTAAGACACTGTTCGCATACGACGGATACATTAACACTGTTTTATTGAAATTAGGTCTGATCGCAGAGCGTATCAACTGGCTGGGTGATGTGCACACCGCCAAAGCGATCATTATTATCGCATTGATCTGGAGATGGACAGGATATAATATGGTATTCTATCTTGCCGGATTACAGAATATCGATGAGTCGTTATATGAAGCAGCACAGATTGACGGAGCAAGCCCGTTTGCAATCTTCCGTAAGATTACAATCCCGCTTTTACGCCCGACAATTCTGCTTACAACGATTATGTCAATCAATGGTACGCTGCAGCTGTTCGATGAGTCTGTCAACTTAACAGGCGGCGGACCTGCAAACTCGACACTGACCATGTCGCATTATATTTATAAAGCAAGCTTTGAATACAATCCACAATTTGGATACGCGGCAGCAATGTCATACGTCATCTTTATTATGGTTGCAATATTATCCTTTGTTCAGATGAAAGTAGGTGACAAGCGATGAAAAGAAAATGCAAGAAAATTGGAACACATATCATATTGATCATTGCCTCTGTCATTTCTGTATTTCCATTGTACTGGATGATTGCGGCAGCAACGAATAACAGTACCGATGTATTGGGAGGAAAACTGAGCATCGGAACGAATTTTATACAGAATCTGACGAAGCTGACTTCGATGCAGAATGTATCAAGAGCATTTTGCAACTCATTATTTTATTCAACGATCCTTAGTATTTTATCGCTGCTTGTCTGCTCGATCGCAGGATACGGCTTTGAGATTTATCATGACAAGGCAAAGGATCGCCTGATGAATGTATTACTTCTTGCAATGATGGTTCCGTTCGCGGCAACCTTGATCCCATTGTTTAAGTTGTTCTCCGGAATGCACCTTGCAAGTACATGGATCGCGTACGTGTTACCGACGATCTCCACTCCGTTTTTGATCATGCTTTTCCGTCAGAGTGCAAGATCCTTCCCGCTTGAGATCATTGAGGCTGCACGGATTGACGGTTTAAGTGAGTTAAAGATCTTCCTTACGATCTTTATGCCGACCATGAAGTCGACCTATGCGGCAGCACTTACGGTTACGTTTATGAATGCATGGAACAATTACCTGTGGCCGAAGGTTATCATGATGTCTGAGACATCACAGACGATGCCGATGCTCGTTGCAAACCTTTCTGTAGGTTACAGCATTGATTATGGCGTATTGATGCTCGGTGTACTGATCTGTTCTCTCCCGACCGGAATTCTGTTCCTTGTATTGCAGAAGAGCTTTGCAAACGGAATTGTCGGTGCGGTCAAAGGCTAAATATATTGACAATCTATTGACTCCCAAAAGGATTCACTGCATAATTTAATGTAGAGAAAACTTCTGGGGGTCATTTTTATGATTTATAATAATATTTTGGAAGCTGTGGGACACACTCCTATGGTAAAGCTGCAGCGCATGGTGGATGGGAACTGTGCGGATATTTATGTGAAATTTGAAGGAATCAATGTCGGCGGCTCGATCAAGACCCGTACGGCGTATGAGATGATACTTGCCGCTGAGAAGGAAGGCCTGATCAGGGAAGACACGATCATTGTGGAACCGACGAGCGGTAATCAGGGAATTGGTCTGGCACTGGTCGGAGCGGTTCGCGGCTATCATACGGTGATTATCATGCCGGATTCCGTGAGTGAGGAGCGCAGAAAACTTGTGCGTCACTACGGAGCGGACGTGAAGCTGATCCACGATGCCGGAGACATCGGAGCCTGCATCGATGAGTGTCTGCAGACGGCGCTGCGCATGCAGGAGAAAGATCCGCGTGTGTTTGTGCCGCAGCAGTTTGCCAATGTTAATAATGTAAAGGCACATAAGAATCATACGGCATTAGAAATCATGGAGCAGGTTGCGGGACAAATCGATGGATTCTGTTCCGGAATCGGAACCGGCGGAACGATCACCGGAATCGGAGAATCCCTTAGGGCACAGTATCCGGGCATTGAAATCTGGGCGGTGGAGCCGGAAAATGCGGCGATCCTTGCTGGTGGAACGATCGGTACGCATCTGCAGATGGGCATCGGAGACGGCATCATTCCGGATATATTAAACCAGCAGATCTACGATAACATCTATGTGATCTCCGATGCAGAGGCACTTGATACGGCAAAACGTTTAGCGCGCGAGGAAGGGTTAATGTGCGGTATTTCAAGCGGAACAAATGTGGCGGCCGCACTTAAGCTTGCAAAGAAGCTGGGACCGGGAAAGACGGTGGTGACAGTGCTGCCGGATACGGCGGAGAGATATTTCTCCACACCGCTTTTTGAAGAATAATTTAGGTGTTTGCAAATAATTAACAATAAGGGAAAATGGTGATATTGCGGGTAAACCGTACCAGTATATTAAGGCGGCGGGACAGGGAAATGTTGCAGCGTTGTCTGCGGTGGAGTATCTGTCGAAACGCAGGAAAATGTAGACTGCGAATTTGAAATCTATAGTAAAGAATAAAAATGCGGGCATTGCTACATGATTTTGGAGTGATGCCTGTTTTTTGTTTTACAAATCGCTGCTTTGTGTTATGATAAATAGGATTGATTTTTCTTTTTGAAGGAGAATGCACATTATGAAGAACATTATTGAAAATGAGATTAACGGAATCCTGGGCGATATCCTGGAGGATTACAAGCAGGATCGCGCGATCGACAAGCGCGATATCTACAATCAGCCGGACAAGGCAGAGATTATAGATATCCTGCACAATCTGATGTCCATCGTGTATCCGGGATTTTTCCGTGATAAGAGTTATAAAATTTACAATCTGGAACATACGGTTTCGACTTTGATCGAGGATGTGATCTTTCATCTGAATAAGCAGATCGTGGTTGTATTGAAATATACGAAGGCATACCGTGAGGACGAGGAAGATAAGATCGAGGAGTTTGCGCAGAAGGCATCTGTGGAATTCTTAAAGAGAATCCCGAAGATCCGCGAGTATCTGGAGACCGACTTGCAGGCATTCTACGATGGAGATCCGGCGGCGCGAAGCAAGGATGAGATCATCTTCTCTTATCCGGGACTCTATGCGATCACAACTTACCGCCTTGCACATGAACTGTTCTTATTAAATGTGCCGCTGATTCCGCGTATGATGACGGAGGAAGCACATTCGAAGACCGGTATTGATATTCACCCGGGTGCTACGATCGGGAAGTATTTCTTTATCGATCACGGAACCGGTATCGTAATCGGTGAGACGACCGTGATCGGTGAACACGTGAAGCTGTATCAGGGAGTGACGCTCGGCGCCCTCTCGACCAAGGGCGGTCAGAAGCTGCGTGATGTGCGCAGACATCCGACCATCAAGGATAATGTCACGATCTACTCCGGTGCATCCATCCTCGGCGGAGAGACCGTCATTGAGGAAGGCGTTGTTGTCGGAGGTAATGCGTTCATTACCAAGTCGGTCAGCAAGGGAACCAAGGTCAGCGTCAAGAACCAGGAACTCATCTTCCACAGTGATGATGAGACATTACATCATGGTAAGAATGATGAATCCTGGTACTACATAATTTAACAGGTGACTCTGAATTTATAAATGTATATCAACTTCCACAGGGCAGTGATCGGAACCGAAGATATCGGTATGGATTGCTGCCTTTTCCAGTTTCTCATCCAGGCGTTTCGATGTGATAAAATAGTCGATACGCCATCCGGCGTTCTTCTCGCGCGCCTTAAACCGGTACGACCACCAGGAGTAGATGCCTTCCGTATCCGGATAGAAAAAGCGGAACGTATCGGTGAAGCCGGCACCGAGAAGTTCGGTCATCTTGGCGCGTTCCTCATCTGAGAATCCAGCATTCTTGCGATTCGTCTTCGGATTCTTTAAATCGATTTCTTCGTGCGCTACATTCAAGTCTCCGCAGAGAATGACTGGTTTTGACTCGTCAAGTTTCTGTAAGTAAGCGCGGAAGTCGTCTTCCCACTGCATACGGTACGGAAGCCTTGCCAGCTCATTCTGCGAGTTTGGCGTATAACAGGTTACGAGATAAAAATTGTCATACTCGAGTGTGATCACACGTCCTTCTTTATCATGCTTCTCGATTCCGATGCCGTAAGATACACTAAGCGGTTCGTGCTTTGTGAAGATAGCCGTACCCGAATAGCCTTTCTTCTCGGCATAATTCCAATATTGATGATAGCCCGGCAGATCAAGATCAATCTGTCCTTCCTGTAATTTTGATTCCTGAATGCAGAAGAAATCTGCATCGATTGTATGGAAAAAATCAAGAAAGCCTTTCTGGACGCATGCGCGCAGTCCGTTGACGTTCCATGAGATAAATTTCATATTTCGTCCTCCTTATTGTTTGTATTTATTATACAGGACTGGGATTTTTCATACAATCATATTCTGCGGATTGAGGAATTTTGATTGGTAAGGTATAATTTGATTTTAGAGACAGACTAAGCAGGAGGATGTACCGGTGGAATTTGTACAAAAGACATTTGACGAACTGACAAACAGAGAATTATATGAGATACTGCGGGCAAGAGAGGCGGTATTTGTTGTGGAACAGAATTGCCCATACTACGATATTGACGGACTCGATTATCCAAGTCTGCACATGTTTTACAAGGAGGAAGACGGATCGGTGCAGGCGTGTCTTCGCATCTTTGAGAAGGTGGACGAGCCGGGGACGATGCAGATCGGTCGGTTGGTGACAGTTGCGAGAGGAGTCGGTTTAGGCGGGAAAATCCTGCATCAGGCAGTACAGTGGATTCGGGAGAACTGTGATGCAAGCGGTATCTATCTTGAGGCGCAGCAGTATGCAATCGGATATTATGCGAAGGAAGGATTTCAGGTGGTTTCGGATCCGTTTCTGGAGGACGGAATCCCGCATGTGCAGATGCGGCTCACATTCTAAATTAAAAAACTCCCTTTTCAGAAAAGTGTTCTTACTGTATAGTTCTGACTTGAAACTGTATATTATACATATTTTTATAATTTTTATTCATTTTTAACTTTGCCTAAGTAGAAGTTTTTTCTGCTCGTTATATAGTCCCATATGCACAAAAATAAAGAACTGATACTCGTTTTTGTTTGAGTATCAGTTCTTATTCCGATATACTATTTCTTTATGTTAAGGAACAATTACTGTATGTATTCTGTCTTTATTAGTGCTTCCAGCTTGTTCACCACTGCCTCCAGGTGTTGTACTCTGGGCTGTCATCTTGCAACTTCCGGTGCATCCACCAATACAGGTGCCGGTGCAAGCTGCTAAACAGTTACCTTTGCAATCGTTTTTACAACCTGTTGCACATGAACCTTGACAACTGCCTGTACAGCTACCCTGACATGTTCCTGTGCATTCACCTGTGCATGATTCTTTACATCCTGTGGTACATGCCCCTGAACAATCTGCTCCACAAGTGGTTGTGCAGGTCGTATTACAAGCACCTTTACAGTTGCCATCACAACTTCCAATCTCTGCTTCACTACTTGTATTACATGTTGTGTTACAACCTGTACATGATGTTTCACATAAACCTTTACATGTCGATTCACAATTTGATTCACAACCAGATCCACAACTGCCAGAGCAGGTTGTATTACAACCAGTGTTACAACTTGCATCACAGCCTCCCGTGCATGAAGCATTACAACCGCCTGTACAATCTCCATAGCAACCACCTTTACATGAACTGTAACAACCACTATCACAAGAGCCACAGGAACCACTGCAGTCCCCTCCACATGAACTACTGCAGGAACCTCCACAATAGCCTGAACATTCACCACTGCAAGAATTGTTACAACCACCTGAGCAGCTTGTGTTACAACCGCTGCTACAACCACCTAAACAGCTGCTGACACATTTTCCACCACATGCTGTGCAACTACCTGAACATGTTCCTGTACAATCTTCTTTGCAACCACTTCCGCAACCTTTGCATTTGCCCTCACAATCACCTGTACAGGCTGTACAGTCATCTGTACATTTGCCTTTACAGTCTCCAGTACAATGAGTTTTACAATCTCCTTTACAAGAACCCTTACATCCTGTTGTGCATTCACCTGTGCAACTATGTCCACAATGACCATCACAATAGGCACAATCTGCACTACACGTACCATCACATTTTCTACAGCCACCTCTATGCCCACCTTCACAAACTGCTGTACAATTGGAACACCCTGTGCATGAACTTGAACATCCATGGCCGCAGCCTTTACAGCCTTGACAACCACCTTTACAGCCGGAACAGTTGTGACTGCAGGCTCCACCACAACCTTTACATCCATCACAATTTGAATCACAACCGCCGCAACCTTTACACTTGCCACTACATCCTGACCTACATGCTGCCGATGCAGAAATTTTACTATTAGCAATCAATTCATTTACTGTAACTGCAACTGTTCCCATTAGTGCAATAGCTTCGGCTCCACGCTTGATTTCAAATTCATTGTGATTCTCTTGTTCTTCCTGCTTGTTTATCTCTGAAATTTCTTGAGTATCATTATTAACATAATCATCCTCATAAGGTTCAGCAATAGGCTTTATAATATCTATACTGTCTTGCCCTCGTAAAATATTGCTCATTTGTTCCTACCTCTCATTCTAAACATAAAAATAAATTTTCTTTTATTTACTTCTATGCCAATATCGAGGTATACAAAAAAGGACTCAGATGTCTAGCTATCTGAGTCCTTTGACAAATGTATTATAATTTATTAGATAAGCTTGATACTTTTTACGGTGTCATATTCTTTAACAAAGTTATTAGAATACTCGAATAAATATATTTTTCCTGTTGACTTATCTTTAATGTAACAGCAATAGTCTAGTTTGGAATTGTCATCATCATTTGGTGTTGTCATAATTACCTTGTAGCATTTCTTATCTGAACTGTATTCCACTTTTGACTTTTTAATTTGACTCTTTGACAATTCCCAGTACTCAAACCAATCACTGTCTGTCATTTTTTCAATGCTCTTTAATTCTTTTTCATCTGTGACATTAAATAAATGAATGCTTGCCTTTTTCTTTAAGTTATTAATATCTCCCGTAACTCCTGTTGGTAACATTCCTCGAACTAATGTTGTAAATTGAAATGATACAGCTAATTTCTTTCCATTAGCATCTGTACCTTTTGAATTTACCTTATATGTACTTTTCTTTGTTTTAGGGTTGTATAACTCTCTAACTGAGTTTCCACCACCCTCTGTACGTGTAGCAGTGTATTTATTTGATACAGTTACATTGATTACCTTTTGATTTTTGTGATTCGATTTTAACCAAACAATGATCTTGGTTTTTCCAGGCTTGCCAGCATAAATCCAATTCATGCCATCCACCTTTACAACAGATCTGTCATTGGTTACGACCTGCACCTTATCATTTTTGTAGTTGGTTTTAATATTCAATGTCTCATTCTTATATAATGTCAGCTTATTTCCTTTAACGTTTGTGACCTTAATTGCCTTTGTTTTCGCCTGTACAGGTACTGTCTGAACCGTCATGGCAGTCATCACCATTGCCAGTGCAAGCATAAAACTTACCAGCTTCTTTGAAATCTTCATTTGTCTCTACCTCCGTTTTTTGCTGTTGTTGTTATTCTTTTCTCTTTCCTTACATTATTTATTCTACCGCCATAAACCTGAAATTGCAAACCTGCTGTATACAAAATTTTTCTTTACAGGTCATTTGATTTTCACCCATGCAGACCTGAAATCCACACTGCTTATGGCAGACACCACTGTCGTACATCACCCCCTTCAAAAAACAGGTTTTCTTTTCTATTATCAGACATGCAAAAAATACTGCCTGCGGCTTCGTGTCAGAAGAAGCCTTTTGTGTCTATCGGCAGTTCACGTCCTGTAATGCCCCTGTAGGTAATGCGCTTCATTTTTACCCGTGTCGCGTTATCCACATATCCTGTCGCGATATGGAACAATCTCTGCATCAGTTCATTTTTGCTCTGTTCCTTTTGTTTTTCCAGCCACCAGAACATCATCAGGTAAAGGTCGAGATATTTTGTCGCGGGTCTGTCTGCATGTTTCCCAAGGAACCGCTTCAGGGAACTGTGCAGGCTGTTCACCCGTCCAAGGTTAAACGTTCCTGAGAAATGCTGTTTACTGGGGATTTCCACATGACGGATATTGTTTGTATGGCAGAGATATTTGTAACTGTGATGCCCGTCTGTAACCAGAACTGCCTCCCCTTTTAACCTGTCCTGCAGGTACTTCTTCACATCACTGCTGTCTGCCGAACCTGCGCTGACCGGCTGCACATAAATATGGTTGCTCCTGTCAACCGCTGTGAGTATGCAGACCTGCTGGTGGTTCCTATCAATCATGTCACAGCCTGTCAGTTTCTTCTGGCTGCCAATGATCATTTCCCTTAAACAGTGTGGTTTTGACTTTGCAAGCCTGTTGAAATCTTTCCCTATGTAATCAATCCGTTCTGCCTTTGTCCTGTGGTGCCTTGGAAGTCTGCCAAGGGTGTCAATAAACCAGTTCCTGTCTCTTTTCCCCTTGAAAGAGAGACGGACATAAGTGCCATCTGCCTCGGTAATGCTGTTAAATGTATCGCAATAGCCATAAATGTCCTGAATCATTTTGTACAGTTTGATGCGGCACAGCCATGCCGTGGCGGTACTCACATTCATGTTTTTTGCAATATTCGTCAGCGATTCCCCATTGATCGTCCCGCGCACTGCTTCCAGCCACTGCCAGTCCTGTAAATGTGTGTAGTGTGTAATAAGCCCGTAATTTTCTGTAAAGGTCTTGCCACAGTCTTTGCAGAGATACCTCTGCACACCGCCTGTTGTCTTGCCGTGCCTGTTAAAAGAGAGGGAACCACAGTGCGGACAGCAGGAGAGTTCTGCCTTTGGCTTGTTTCCATTTTCAGAAAGCCCATCTTTTTCCACACAGGCTTTCTCTGCCTGTCTGCAATCCCTGTTTTTTGTATACTGTTTTTCTGCAAGCTGTGCTTTCAGTTTTTCAAAGATTACTACAAGCTGGTCATTGTTGAGTTCTTCCACACCATGGATCACCTCTTCATAGTCCATGGTATCTGCCAGAAATTTCAGCAGGGTATGCTTCATTTTTCCAGCTATCCATCCTCCGCAGAGTCCTTCTTTTGTCTGTCCCTGTGAGGTCTGAGATTTTCACAGGCACAAAGACTCCTGTAAACTGCAACCTTCTGGATATCCAGTGCTTTTTTCCGGTTTTCCAGCGCCCTTTGCTCCAAAGCTGCTGCGTTGTTCAGATAAACTTCAGCCTTGTCAAACTCACTCTTTGCAGAATCCATATATTGGTCTGCCATGGACACCATTGCAAGGTTGTTTTTGTTGTCAGGAAGTGTATCAAACCAGACCTCGTCATGTGTATGGTAGAAAAGGATTGTCCGCATCAGTATTCCATAATTGTCATATGGCACTTTGCCTGTCTTTTTTGCCTGAATGATCATACTCATTTCATGGGGCAGGATGAGTTCCACACCCAGCTGTTTTGCATACAGCCGTGTTTCTTCTGACGCATCTGATGTGGAAAAGACCACAGGAATACAGTTGTCTGCCGTTGCATTTCTTACATGCATTCCTGCATAAACCTCTGCAACTGCGGTCTTTTCCAACGGTACTTTGTGGTTTTTACACTGGATGTAAAACAAAAACTCCTTATACGTGCCTTTTCCATTGTGACTGAAAGTTGCGCAGATATCCACGCCCCCGTCAAACCCTGCCTTGTACTGTACAGGATCTGCAATGTTCGCCTTATTTGTTCTCCATGCTTCCAGACCACTCTGGTTCAAAATATCCACGATCAGTTCTTCATACGATTTTCCTTTTGCTGCTGCGCTTGCCATAATCAGGTACCCCTTTCCAACAGTGCCAAGGGCACTGTATAAAAATTTAAGTACCTCAACATATTTTAATGTCGTTTACATACGTCTGTGCTTAAAAGGGGGATGTCCGTGCAGTTTTTGAAAAACTCCCTGCATAAACCTGAAAACTCGATGCATTTTTCTACAATCTCGTTGGAAACTTTCCTTTTGTATCAAGACTGATTTCCCTTGACTGTAATTCTGCCATGGTGACCTGATTCACCCGTTCTCTGGTGTCAATATCAGGAATTTCGTCATTCATTATGTTATAAAGTGCCTGAACCTTTTCTTCTACCGGGTAATCTTTGTATTTCTGGAGCCACCAGAAAAGCATGAGATTTAAGTCAAGGTATTTAATTGAAAATGCCCTGCCTTTGTATCTGTCAAGGTAGGAATCCATACCGCTGTGGAGACCGTTGACTTTTGCAAGGTTGTATTTCCCTGCGGCATGCTGTCCCGCCGGGACAACCTCATGTCTGGCTTTGGTTCCATAGAGCACACGGTTATATGCATTGTGGTCATCTGTGACAAGTACGTTGCCCTTGTCAGGGATAAACCTTGGTTTCAGCTTACTCTTTGCCATTGCCTTTTCCAGCCTTCCAACGGCAACAGGCTCAATATAGAGTTCCCCTGTGGTGTCAATCAGGGTGAGGATGCAGATCTGCTCGTTGCTGATGCCGCGTTTTACTTTTTCTGACTCTCCAGAGAGCAGGTATTCCAGAAAATCCGGGTCCTCTTTTTGTAACCTGTCATATAAACCAGCCTGCTGTAAATACTGTACCCGTTGTGCATAGTTCCTGTGATGACGCGGCATTCTGTGAAGAATGTAAATAAAGAACTCCGGGCTGCGTTTGCCCTTGAAGGATGCCCGGTAATAGTACTCGTCTGCTTCGGCGAGTCCTTTGAAAAGGTCACTGTACCCATACATAGTTGCGATTGCCTGATTCACTTTAATTCTGCACAGCCAGGCGGTGCTTACGGAGATATGGGCATCTGCCGCAATCACGGGCAGGGAGTGATCATAAACAATCCCCCGTATGACAGTTTTCCATTGTTCACTGGTGAGATGGGTGTACCTGAGACTGTCTCCATGGTTTTCGCTGAATGTTTTATGACAATCCTTGCAGATATAGCGTTGCATGCCAGAAGAAGTGCATCCATGTTTTTTGTAATGGGTGCTTTTACAGTAGGGACAGCAGGAGAGTTTGGATTTGTCTGCTTGGGGCTGTACTCTTGGAGAGTCAGAACTGCTTTCAGAACTTTCTTTTGCTTTCAACTGCGTTTGTAACTGTTCCAGTTCTTCTGTAGAAAGACTGTCAATAAACTCCTGTAGTTCTTTGTCTGTCAGTGCCATAAACTTTCACTCCTTTAATAAAAATAAATATTTTCTTATTCTTACTAAAGTGTAGTTTTTCAGGACGTGAAAAAAGGCTCTCCAGAAGTTCTGAAAAGCCTTTGCGTATGGCATTTGATTTTTATAATGTATGTGTAGTTTATGAAATGTATATTTATACTGTTAGGTTAAGAAACACACAATTCTGAAAAGGGAGTTAAAAAATTGGATTGACAGACGGATGAAAAGAGTCATCTGCTTACAAAAAAATTTTTTTAAAATTATAATAATCTATGTAAACTTTTTCAACTAACAAATAAGGGCAGGAGAAAAGAGGCTAAAGGCGGCACAGAGAGCAATGGAACAGCGATCTACATACAGTAGTTCTAGTTTTAATTCGTTCTTTCAGAGGAGCAATTCCAAGCCAGACAGCACCAAGTCCGAGGGAATATCTGCCAGTTTGTTTTTTAGTTCGTGCCTGTTATAATGTATAAAAGAGAAAAAATGCAAGAAAATTTTTGTTTGACTTTTTCAAAAAAGAAAAATATAATACTGATAAACGAGTAGCAGACTAGCGTAAATCCAGTTTTGCTACTCGTTTTTTGTGCACCTGCTGTCGCACATTATGAAAATATATCATGCAGTTAAAAGTGTGTAGCTTATCAGCGTAAGTCCAGCTTATGAGGTAAGTACACACTTTTTTTATGCAGAAAAGGAGGATTATTGAGATGGCAGAAAGTAACAAGATGAGAGAGATGCCGGTAAATAAGCTCATGGTTCAGATGGGAATACCGATGATCTTATCTATGGCATTGCAGGCGGTTTACAACATTGTAGACAGTGCCTTTGTTGGAA
>ERZ773115.453-NODE-453-length-45767-cov-4.488559_pt1 | contig 45767 bp, 34 predicted proteins | sample MGYA00511116_ERZ773115 | MGnify/ENA primary metagenome ERZ773115 (study PRJEB29015, sample SAMEA2737869) | human gut metagenome | biome: human gut; feature: human-associated habitat; material: faeces | place: China | collected 2012 ... | reverse complement strand
CTATCTTTTTCTTTGTTTTATAATAGTTCTTACTTCTCTTTCCTTTATGTGACAGTTGCCTTTGCAGCTTTACAAGCTGTTTCTCGTATTTTTTTATAATTTTTAGATTCTCATATACCTTCCCATCGGAAGTAATACATAAATCTTTAATTCCTAAATCGATTCCTATGTTATGATTTGTATGTGCCAGTTCCTTATGCTCCGTTTCTACAAGTATGGACACATAGTATTTTCCACTGGAAACCTGCGAAACGGTCGCTGACTTAATCTGCCCACTATATTCCCTGTGTAACCTTGCTTTTACCGCTTTTAATTTTGGCAATTTTATCTTCCCTGTCTCAAAATCTACCGCAATATTTCCATTTGTGAAGTTTGTTGTGTATGATTTATGGTTATCGTGTTTGCTCTTGAATTTCGGATATCCTGCATGTTCCTTAAAGAATTTTTGATATGCAGCGTCCATGTTATAGATTGCGTTGGTCAGAGCAAATTTATCTATTTCTTTTAACCATTCATAGTCTTTCTTTAATTCTCTGTTACAGTAATTATTACAATCCGTTTTACTAACTGACTTTTTCTCTTTCTCGTATATTTCTTTCCGATATGCCAATGTCTGATTGTAAACAAAACGGCAACAGCCAAATGTTTTTGCAATCTGAATTCTTTGTTCGCTATTAGGATATATCCTGTATTTATATGCTTTTAACACCCACTGTCGCCACCTTCCTACCCTTGATTTTCTATATATTTTCTCAACATCTCTTCTGATACATTTCCTACACTGCAGACAAAATATCCGTCCGTCCAAAAAGTATGTTCTTTCCAGAAATGTTTTCGTAGATAATCCGGATATCTTTTCCAAATATGATATGTTGTATAACTCTTCATCAGATTTACTATTTTACTGATAGACATTGTTGGTTCTGTTTCTATCATGTAATGAATATGATCTTTATCTGTCTCCATATATCTGATAATGACTTTATGCTTTTGACATATCTCATAAGAAAACTGCTTTATATCATCTGATATTTGTTTTGACATCAGCAATTTCTTTCTATACTTGCATACGAAAATAATATGATACTGTAACAAATATTTGTGTCTGTTTTTTGATTTCCACGTTCCCATAACGCAAGTATAGCACAAACCTCCACTTCCGGCTACCTTAACCCACCGTCTAAAGCCAGTGGGATTGCGGTAGCCCTATTTTTCAACGTCCATTACGGTAGAATGTGTTTTCCACACATTAAGAATCTGGCATTCTCCGCTTCGCACCTTTTTTAATCGTTTGGTAACTCACCGATCACTGCGCCCATTTCTTTTCTTATCTTGACTCTATCATAGCACAAAGTTAAGACTTTATCAATTATTATTATAGTGAGTTGAAGTTGTCTTAATAACTCGATTGACACCCCACAGAGTAAGTGCTAAAATAAAATTACGTTAAAAGAGTGCAAATATCTGAATTAGTCAGCGCAGTACTGGTTGAAGCCCCCCTGCTTTAGCGGTGGGATCTGTCAAACCATGACTGTATGGAATCAAGCCCATGCATCATATGATCAATGATCCATTGGAGGGAAATCATGTCACAAACTTATAGAGAATATCTGGAAGAAGTAAAATCCGTCAAGCCACGCACTCTGCGTGTCCCATTATCTGACGCCGATGTAAGGCGTATCTCTGAATTGACTGGACGCCATGGCCTGACCGTGGAAACGCTCATTGCAAACTTTATCACGGATCTGGTAGACGGAACGCATAGCCATGGCCTCGATGAGAAATCCTATGCGGAGCAATGGTTTGAGCATTCTGAATCCGGAATGGCTTTCGATCACAGCTTCTTTGGCTTCTTGGTGGAGCATAACGCATTAATCGATGTGATCCATGCCTGGGAAGACGTGAAAGCAACGCAGAAGAACATCGCCAGGGTAAGAGAAAATCTGGAAAAGGGTACCATAAAAAGCGCCACAGGAACCATCTATACCTGGAAGGATTGTACTTTCGGCGATGGAACCCCATGCTACAAAAGTCAAGAAGAATGGGAACAGGAAAACAGAGATTACATCGCACAAGAATCAGCAAGCATCGAGTACCGCAGAACGATGATCGATCAATACTGGAAAGAATACCTAGAGACGGAAGAAACAGCCAGAGCAGACCGTTTCAATCTGGAAATGGCACAGATTGACTCCTATTGGCAGGCTTATCAGGCGCTTCTCTCCGGGGGAATGCCTGGACAGAGGTGATCAATCATGGCAACTACTTATGCACAGGCGGATCTGTCTGGGCATAAAATATAAGCTGAAAGCATATTGAAATATTTTTCTTAGACCTCCCTTTTCTAATCGTTCGCCATATCCAAAAAAGAGCTGTCCCACAAAAGGGACAGCTCCAAAGCCTAGAAAAATCCTTATGGCATAGAGGACCAAGCATCGTTTAACTTACTGTTGATCTCTCCTACTCTTCCAGTTGCATTGTTTACTAACTGAACAACCTTATCCTTGAACTTAAAGAATGCAACGATAATAATAATTACCAGAACCGCAAGGCCAGCATACTCTAATGTTCCCATAGCATCATCACTATCGAGAACGTAACAAGCACGTTCCCACATACGCTTTAACATACCATTTCTCCTCCTTTGTTTTTTTATTTTCTTCTATAAACAAGGCACTAACGCCTATTATAGACTTACCATCTGGACACAACGATCCGGATTCCTTCCCCCTCACGGCTGACATCAAAAATCAGCCCATCATCTGTCATCTGTCCCTGCCAACTCTCAAAATCCATCTCTGTTGACATGATACCGTCTCCTACCTGCCCATCACTCCAGATGGCAACCGGATTCCCGGTTTCATCGTAAGTTGCAACATAACCGCCAGTTTTTGTCTGGTCAGCATGTTCTTTTATAAACGCATACAGTCGACTCCCCGCTTCTTTCCCAACGGTTTCCTTCACTGCTGCTTCTACCATAGCTGGAATTCCACTATAAAATGCTTTTGTCTCTTCATTACTGGTGTTTAAAGCTAGATCCGACCACTCTGAAGCAATTACCGTTTCCATGAATGTCCGCCCCTCTGTATGATGCTGGACGGAAATGGTGTCAAAATAAATTGCCTTATTCATCGGATTAAATGCGATAAAATCTTCTGTACGTTCCGTGTACGGCACATTACCAGTGGATGGATGGCCGTTTTGGAACACATTCTTCAAATTGCTTTTCGCCTCTTCCCAGATCTGCTGCAGCTTTTCCTCCGAAACCGAACTGCTATCTGCTTTTGGCCGCTCCACTACCTGCGGAAGCGTCGCTTCGGATGCGGTTTCTGCTTCTGGGCGGTTATCAAGAATCTTTTGCACCTCTTCCGGATAGGTACCGCCGTTTTCCAGGAACTCTTCTTCGGTGATCGGTTTTGTTTCTTTCGGTTGCTCCACGAGTGGAAGTCCAGATTCGCTTGGCTTGGAAATCGTCTCTTCTTTTGGTACATTGCTTTCCGTAGCGATTTCCAGCGGAACGGTCGGATAGGAAGGATTCCGCTTACGCAACGTGATTGTCTCATACGGATCTCCTGACTCCTTTTCAATGCGAAGCTGCACCAGTTCCTGGACCTCGTTATAATCAAAAGAGCAACAATATCCAAAGGCGGAAAATAATGCTTCCGTATCCACATAAAGGCGGTCGTCTTCCGAAAAAGGAACCAGATAGTTTTCATCATCCCGGATGGTATTCAGATTAATCTTGTAATCTCCACTGCCAATCACCATTTCAATCTGATTTTTGGTAGTTCTTGCAATGATCTGTGTATCATTTACTGATACATCAAGACTAAGTGCATGTTTTACGCTGGCAATATCAACAAGATACCGATCTCCAGACTTACTAAACAGCTTCTCATAATTTCCGCTCCGTTCCCCTTCCGCAACAATATAACCGTCCGCGAAGTGTCCCTCGCCCCCTGTGCCTCTGCCTAAAAAGCCAGACAGCGCCGAAAGGATCATAAAAACCAGAGCAATCAGAAAAAATCCTATCGCTACTTTACGGCGTTTTGGATCATCCTGTTTCTTCTTCACCAGCCACAAGCCGGCACCAATGCTGGCAATACTCAATATCAAATATAACAGAATTTGCATGCCGACCTCCTACCAATAGATTATATACCCGAGAAATCAAATTGTAAACTTGTTATTCCTGCCCAGACAAAGAAAATAAGACGCTATCGCTATAGCGTGATATATCCAGTACCTGATAACCCAAACCATAAAGTGCATCCAATGGAAGCACCAGAACGCCGTCTGTAAGTTCCGGGGCTTCAGACAAGGATCTCTCCACCCCATCCGCCAGATAGTGGTTTCCGTCCTTTTCAAACATCAAGGAATGGCCATTCTGCTTCAGCTCCAGGACTTCCTCTGTATCCCGTATCACGGAGTACCCCAGTTTTTCCAATAGATCTGCACTTACCCAGTACGTGACGCCCCCTTTTTCTTCCCTGACATTGACAAAAGAGGTGATCTCTTCCTCCGTTCCATCGCATTCCAGGAAATACTTCGTATTCTCATCCGGGACATACCAGGAAAGTTCCTCTTGCTCGGATACTTCCATCATAACCGGCACATCGCTCGTACCTTCCACAGATAAATCTTCCTTCTTCCCGCACCCATATATTAGGAACGTGATCAGGAATACACCGTATACAGAAACTTTTCTTCTCAGCTCTTTTCTTATCATAGCACGCTCACCATCCCATGATATACGGTAAAAGCAGGGCACACACAGTCCCAATGGTTAAACAAATCGCAAAAGAGATAATCGCGCGCTGTTTTAATACGAATATAACAACCACAAAACCAAGAATCAGACACGCCATTGCGATCAGCCATGCAATGAACATGGGTGCCGCTCCAAGCCACAGGCCGATCACAGTCGCCAACCGAATGTCCCCACCCATGCGCTTCGAGTTTAATACATACACAAATCCAAAAATGGAGATGAAACCAACAAATCCACCAAGAATCGTATCCAAACTCACCGGATACCAGTAAGCCAGCAGAAACCGAATTACACCAAATCCGTATAGTATTTTCCTTCTGACTTTATGCTCTTTATGATCTGAATAAGAAGCCCACAGACACATAACCAATAGTGGAAGAAAGACCCACATTTGCTCTGGATAATGAAAATGATCTTTTTGCAATAAAAACTCCAACATACTCGTTTTCCTCTCTGTATTTTACCTTAAAGTTACCTTGCCCTGAGATTCAATGGTCACACAACTAATTCCCTTGTCACTCCATTTCGTATGCAAGGCAACAGGTTCATCCGTAAAAATATCAACAAAATTTAATAAACTTCCCGTTCTACCAAAGATTGGCAATGCCTTATAGATAACCGTCATCTTAACGGTAAAAATGTAGCTGGTACGCGGATGGTCTGAAGCCGTATCCAGGTTGGAGAAGTCCTGCACCAGTGCTGCAGCCGCAGTTCCTGGCGTATTACCATCTAACAGATACCAGTGCTGCTTTCCATCGTACTGATCCCCATAATCTATGAAAGCGTCACTGCTCGAATTTGGAAAGTCCGTTGTTGCGTAATCATCCGGGATCTCAATCACATTATCAACGATCGTTGGAATCTCAATCCGGAGAATGGACGTGGACACGTTTGGAATGCAGGCACGCACTTTTTCCAGATATTTATCCCGGATCAGTGGAATGTCGCTTTCTTTAATCTCCAGTCGCTCATTTCGTAGCTCCGTTTCATCAATATAATACCGTACTGCTTCTACTGCTGCAAGATCACTCGCAGCCTCCAATTGCCGCACAATGATAAAGTTGTTGTACTCCGCAATCGCCATCAAAAAAACGGTCAGTCCGATCAGGATCACAGCCACGTACATGATTGCGGTATCCGCCTGAACTTTCTTCTTTATCCGCTTTTTTAACCATTCCATCATCACACAATCTCCCTACTTTTCCGATGGCCATGCATCATAATTGTACTTAAACTCACTCATTCCAGGAAGCGGAACTGAAAGTGTGGAACTCCGTTTTCCTAATATCGCGCTTAAAAACTTCCAGTCATAGGTTCCTGTAACCGTAACAGTAAAATCGGACAGGTAATCAATCTTTAATGTCGGCACATAGTAGTAAGCACCGGTATCATCAAATCCCATGATAACATGTTTGGTATCTACGTCCACCGATGTCTCCGTTGTATCATCGTAATATCTGGTGTAGGATACCTCAACAGCCCACTCTTTGTCCCGGAATCCAGCCATTTCCATATTTCGCTTTACAAGCGTTGACAGCTCCGAAATCGGATAGTAGTTTGATGCAAAGCCCTCCGGTTTTGTGTCCAGGCTTCCGCCCTGCACAGAAAGTGTTCTTGCGATCTCCTTCCCGGTATCCGTTAACATACTGTTCTGATGTGATAAGACAACCAGATCACATACTGCGCAGAATACCACCAGAAACGTCATGATACCAACCACCGACGTAAGCAAACTACTGGCCGGGCTCTTTTTCTTTACTTTCTTTAAAATCCATTCTTTTAATCTCATCATCCGCCTCACGTTTCAGAAATAGAGCTATCCTAAAATCCGCAGAAAGTCTTGATCGACTCATAAATCGGTACCGTCCGGGTTCCATTGACCTCCCGGTACTCTGCGATCAGATTCTCCAGGAATTCCTTCAGTTCCGGATCGGAGCAGGTTCCCACATAGGAGGAATAGGAGTCAAGCACTTCCCGTTTGATACTTCCGTTGTTAAATACATAGTCCTGTGCGTATGCGCCCAGATAAATGGATTTATAGAGATAGTAAGATTCTTTCATAAAATCCTGTAATTCGGAATCCGGATAAGTACAAAGCAACCGATATGCCCTTTCCAGTCGTCCAGTCACCACATCCGTGTTCATCGACATACTGGACTCATCATAGTAGCTTTCTTCCCGCTCATTTGCATAGAATGTGATCATGTCACGGTAGTCCGGGCGAAGGTAGGACGCAAACGTGTCCGCAAAATACCCATAGTCTACATCCCAGTATAAAGAGCCATTCAGATACCGGATCACAATATGCTGCCCTGCAAGATCTCCGATCTGCTTTTTCAAATCCCCATTCTGTATCAGGGAGACGTCAAACGCCCCATCTGCACCTATGTACTGCATCAGTTCATTGGTCTGCTCATCAGACAGTTCGTACTGCGCTGCGGCGTTATAAGTACCATAAAGATATGTATCAACGATCTCAGTGCAATCTTGTTGGGAGAGCGTCTGGAAAGCTTCCAAAAGTTGCTCTTCAATTTCCTCCGGTGTATGAGTTTCTCCAAGGTACTCCATGGTGCATTTCTTTAGTTCCTCTACATTTTTCATACTCCGTGCCAGTCCAGTTGCTTTCCTCTCTACCGCATGGTTAAAGAGCATCACACCGGCAATCAAAAGAACAACGCCTACAACAGGCACAAGAAACCGGGTTTGTTTATGTTTTTCTACAAAATCTTTTGTTCTCATCGAATCTCCAATATAAGTTCATAAGATGCTTCTGTTTTTGTCCAATACGCTTCCACATTTCGTACTGTCTGGCCATTCTTTATGGTAAGTATACCCTGGTAATCCGATACTGACAAGTATGTTTTCCCCTGCACCTCCAGATATAAAGCGCATGATGCAAATCCATTGGAGCCATTTACCGGCACATAACCCTCACCTTGGACCCACTTTGTTTTCGCTGGCAGTACCCACAAGGCACCCTCCCCGTATTTTCCACAATACGGACCAGCCCCATCATCGTGAAGCTCCTTTTCCACTTGCATCGCTGACTGGATATCTGGGTCAACCGCTTCGATCACGGAGGAAAATACGCCTTTTTCGAACCGACCGCGCGCCAGAAAATGAAGCCCTTCATAAGAAACTTCCACACACGGTCCAGTGCCGCTGCACACACCGGCGCTTAAAAGCTCTCCCGATTCTGCGACTACCACGATCTCCGCATCAAGCTGATCATAAGCTCTTTCCAAGGGATATACATAAAAATGGATCGTTCCGGAATTTTCCCCCAGGCGTAAAGATACTACATGGTGTTCATACAAAAAAGCCTCCCACGGTGCCCGTAAAGTAACTGTGGCTCCATGAGCCATTTGTACAGTGTCCTCCGATTCCTGCTGCCGATCTGTCATCTTAACGGGAACTGGAGCTGGCTGTGATTGCTGTGGTGACGGCTGTGGCTGTTGTGGTTTTAAACTCGGATCATAGGCAACCGGATCATTCATAACCGACTGTTGCATTTCTGACCGTATCCCAGATGATTCATAGTGACCACCCGAAACGTTCTGAAGCCGTTTCTCCGGGCACTGATAGGAAGTGCCATCTGGAAGCTCCATACATACAATCCGACTTCCGTCCGCCCCCTGCACATAGGATGTAGAAATGCCATGCCTTAAAAGTCCGGCAAAGGCCAGATCATGCAGAAGTGTCGCTTCCGGTTTCTTTTCCCCTAAGTCCTCTTTTGGCATTCGGTTCAATGTATCTATATAAAACTCGGTTATTTTATCCCCTTGCATTTCCTACCTCCAATACCCTTTATGTTTCCATTATCGGGAAATATATGATATATTTTACCATTGTACCGGATTTTAATCAAGAATGGATGCATATTCCCATTTGCATGAAGTTGCAAAATCTCGGCTAATAGTGTTTACTTTCATGTACCATTATGTTATACTTTCTATAAGCGTATGGCGTTTTCCCCGCAGCTGCGGGGGTGATCCAAGGCACTTTTACTGACTGCATTTTGGATAAGTGGCCATATGCTATTTTATTTTTTTTTGACAACACGAACCCCCAGAGAAAAATTCTCTGGGGGCGGTATGTAACGGGAAAGCCACATATGTTGGTCACCTGTATCATACCCGATTTCTGACAATCCGTCAATATTCCACCAGCAGATACAGGAACCTACTTTGCTTCCCGAATCCACTCACCACTGGGACCGAACTTATAATATACCCCATCAATCATGTATTCTCCCGTGAGCATAACGCCATCATCATCACAATAAAACCAGGAGTCGCCTTCCTTGATCCAACCAGTCCTCATATATCCATCCGCATCAAAGCAATACTGTTTCCCACCGATAATCCGCCAAGCCCCCTTTGGGTATGTGCCGTCTGGGTTACGGTACCACCTTTTTCCCGTGGCATTTTCATAAATCCATGTGCCGGAAACCTTTCCGTCTTCATCAACCACCAATACGTTGTCAGGAACAACAAATGCCTTCGCGTTCTTCGCACGTCTTAACACGCCTGCACTTGAAAAATCGTATTTCACCTCCCCGATCTTTTTTCCATATCCCGTAAGGACCGAACCATCATTCTGGCAGTAATAATAGGAAGCATCCGAACAGATCCAGCCTTTGCTTACATATCCGTCTGCACCAAAATGGTATTTTTTCTTATCAATCGTAAGCCAACGGTTTTTCGGATAAGTTCCGTCCACATTCTGATACCATCGGCCGACCTGATCCTGCTGCCATCCATTGGTGGCAGCAGGCTTTGTCACTTTCCCGGATGTGTCCGACTCCACCATCGGATTTGGCTTTACCGTTTCATACGGTCCGTTCTTTCCTCTGATCACGCTGCTTTGCGCGGTCGGAACCTTAGAGGCAACATTCGTTGGCTGCGAATCTTCCTTTCTTTCCACCTCAACCGCATCCGATTCCTGCCAGTCCGAATAGCCACCGCCGTTCTTATACCCCCGAACCCGGAAATAATAATCCGCACCCCGTACCATATGAGTTGCAAAATCCTTTCTGCTTCCTTTTACGGTATTTTTTGCAATCCGATCCCCATCCCGGTAAAGTTCCACCTCATATTCTACGAAACGTCCATTTGCGACCCACCTGGCAGTCTTTCCTTCCCAGTAAACTTTCTGGATCTCTGCACCATCTTCCGATGCAGCAAAGCTGTTACATACCGGAAAAGAAATTGCTGCAGATACCGCCATAAGCCATGCAGCGGTTAGTATTCGGCACCATCTTTTCTTCCGCATCTCATCACCTTTCCCTATAAACTCTGCATCTCTTGACGGAAATATTCACTTTCCGGACTGTCCGGCCAGTTTTCCGCAATAAAATCGATTGATCGGTCGGTCATGTTTTGGATGCGCTTGATATCGGCATTCATTTGCTGCTCAACGCCTTTTTGCTCCATTTCCAGCCTTGAACGCACTCTTGCTTCATCCGGCCGCTTTTCTTGGGCAAAAGCCTTCTTGCAGTCATTCAGTTCCGATATCACAGCCATCAGCGCATGACGCCGTTCCGTTTTTAAGTTTCCACCTGCCTGTTCCTGCTTCATTGTTTCTTCCAGTTGTAAACGCTTCTTCTCTAAAGCCATTAGTGCCCCAACTTCGTATGCTGCAGACCCAAAATAATCGATCACATCCCCCAGGATGCTGTGATGTTCCTCCTCATAGTACACCTTCAACCTACTGACCGCGATCTCTGAAACCAAGCCACTCAAAAGTGCTAAACGATACTCATAGCTTAAACTTTTCATATTCAACCCGGAAATAGAAGTGTATCCGGAAAAAATCATTTCATAATATCCACGCTCCGCATACCGTCTGGATACCCTGTAAAATTCAAAAAATGCCTCTGAAACGTCCAGTACCGTAATGTACTGGCGGATCAGCGCCAGCGTGACCGGAAGGGCCTCATCCTCATACAGAAAAAGAACCTTCGACAGATCCTCCCACCCTCTTGCGGTCACATATTGAAGATTTTCCCCGTCATTTTTTAACACGTAGAACTGATTCTCGTGTACCGCCAGATACGCTAGGATTGCAGGATGCACCAGGCTTTTTCTAGCATAAGAGAGCCAAACCTTCACATCCGGCTCCACACTGATGAATTTCAACCGGTCCTTGATCGCAAGCTCAAAGTCTCGTGCTGCATAGTTATATTCTTTTGGGTTACCTGCCGCAACAATTACCCAGCCTGGCGGCAGTTCCTTATTTCCAAACCGCTTATATTGCAAAAAAAGAAGCATAAACGGAGCTAAGGAATCCGTTACGCAGTTAATCTCATCCAGAAACAAGATTCCTTCCGATTTTCCGCTATCCAGGATGACACGATACACCGCAGCAATGATCTCACTTACGGTATAATCGGTTACTTCCTGATACCGATCCCCGAATGGGATACGCTTGACCATTGGCAGACCTACCGCATTCTCCTTCGTCATATGGGTCATCGAAAAGGTAACTACCGGTATCTGAAACTCCTTAGCCACCTGTTCCAAAATCGCTGTTTTTCCAATACCTGGAGCACCCAGCATATAAATTGGACGCTGCTTCATATAGGGGATTACATATTCCCCAAACTCATTTTTCTTCAAATAGATACGAACCGTGTCCCGGATCATATCCTTTGCCTGCGAAATATTCACCTTTACTCTCCCTGCATCTGCTCAATTCTTACAACCGACAATACCTTTGCGTTAAAGGAAATGAGAATGCCAATCAAAAACAGCAGACCACACTTGATAAAGCGGTCCATAATGTCAATAGTCAGCATGGATCTCCGTTCATCCGCCGGATGGAATCTGACCTCAAGCTCCATCTGGCCGGTTCCTTTCTGTTCCAACAGACAGCTGCTCTCACAAACCACTTCACCGGTCCTACCGTTAAAAGATACCATCGGATATCCTTTTCTGGTTCCTGTCTGAAATGTCCCAATAATCTTTCTCAACGATTCAGACGGTTCTTTTAATTCCAGTACTGTCCCTTGGGCACGCCCTGTATAAGTGACCGCCTGGTATCCGGTATATCCACCGAACATAATAGCAGCACATATCACTGCCAAACCAACCAGCATCAATACCTTTGATACCATACGCTGTAGCTCCATGCGCATAAGCACATGCTTTAAAACAAGGATTCCTTTTTCTCCAGGAGTCCTTTCCCTCTGCACACTCTTTCTCTGTCTGTTCCGTAATTTTTTTCCTTTAAGCTCAACCATTACCCATCACCACACATTTCTAAAAAAGCAGGGGCAAGATGTTTTAACCCTTGCCCCACATTCTTTCCAGTATTTCTCTCATGCTTAAGGACGCCATACTCCAGCTCCATCCACACGGTAACCATCTGGCGTCACGGTATCCGTAAGCATTGCCCCTTCCGGAAAACCAGCTACATTGCCAGGATTTAAGTAATACCATGGGCCGGCAGGTCCGGTTGCTACCCAGCCTTTGATCATGACGCCATAATCTGGCGCATCCCACTGCTCTTTCATGTAATACCAATATCCATTGATCTTCGCCCATCCAACCACGATAGAACCGTCCGCATCAAAGTAGTACCAGTTATTATTAATGTACATCCACTTATTTGCTGACATGCGGTTTGCGTCCGCTGGATCAAAATAGTACCACTTATTATTTAAAAGCTGCCATCCACTCGCTTTGGTTCCATCCTTTGTAACAAATGTTTTATTTCCGTCTTTTCCCTGAAAGCTTCCATAAGATGTGTTGGTATAGGATGGCTCTGCTGGATCATTCATGCTCACCCAGTTCGATGCGTAAACATACTTCTTCTGTGCTTCCGTTGGCACCGCACGGACACTGAAGGTCACCTCATCTTCGGTCGCGTAGGTAGAAATATCTGCCCTCGGTTTTGTGACGTTTATAGTTTTCGTCTTTTTCTTTCCGGAATCATTGGTTGTTTCAATCCGTACTTCATAATTCTTGCAATATTCAACCTTGTCCCAGACTGCTGCCCAACCGTCATCCTCCCAGATCAGATTCTGCGGATCTTCCAGTGTAAGGCTTGGCCAGTAATTGACCTTCACCGTTGCATGGTCTCCGGAGATCTTCTTGCTTGCGACCTCTGCATTCTTCCCGTTCACACGCACCTGCGTGGTGGAATTGGAAAACCGTTTTCCATTTTTACCGGTAAGTTCCAGCGTAAACGTAACCTTATTTCCCGGCTTCCAGTCCTCATAAGAGTGGCTGCACTCAACAGACTCGATCTCGCAGTTAGAGCTTTTACAATATGGCTCCGCCATCCAGATGCTCCCGGCTTCTTCCTTTGTCTCCGTAAAACCTACCGAGATGCTTCCTACATACTGTACTTTTGTTGCCTCCGCAAAAGATGGAACCGTAAAAGCGGCACACATCATTGCTGAAATCGCACATACTACCAGTTTTTGCAAACATTTCTTCATTTGAAATTCCCCCGTTCTACATACTGTATACGCACATACTCTGCCAAGGAGGTTGTGCTGCTCACCCATGCGCAGGATCATCTAATCGAAAACCTGATTTGTCACAGACACAATTTCTGTCCCGCCCATTGCAAAATCGTCATTCTCCATTTTTTTCATCCACCGACCATCTTTAATCCAGGCTAAGGCTGGCACTTGACTGATTCCAATGGACTTGACAACCGCCGAAGACACTGCATAACCATCAGAATAGCTCTGTGGATCTTTTGAAACCTCCAGTACCAGATAAGAATCGCCCATCTCATAAAGTGTCTTACTGATCAGCTCATCGTATTTCTCGCAATCCTCACAGCCATCACGCTTCAGATAAAGGATCTGCTCATCATCAATCAGATCATAAAGATTCATTTCCTCGCCTTTTTGAAACACCGGAAGATACTCCCGGTAATCAGCTTCCTGCGTTGTCTCTGACCCTTCCCTGGTTGTAACAGATACAAACGCTTCTTCCTGAGCTCTTATGCTTTCCGTATGTACACTACGACTCTGCTGAAACAACAGCGCCACGCCCCAAAGTATCATCAAAAACAGGATACAAAAAAGCAGTTTAAAAACTATCCAAGTATTTTTCATAAAGTTCCTACTTCTTTCCCTTTATTTTTGCGATCACCATGTCCCGATCCGCCAGTTTTCCATCAAGTGATAATAAATACTGCTCCCAACTGGTGAGCGGAAGATCTGCCGCTTTCTTCACATTTGGAAAAAGCAGGCTCAAATCCAGATTTTCCGGAAGACGCTGTATCTTTTTATAGTTACAGTATACCATATACGGGGTTTCATAGACAATCCTTTTTCCATCAGAAGGCATTATCAGATCAGAAGGATAATGGTCACCAAAAAAGACCAGGAGTGTTGGATACTCCGGATGCGCGTCCAGATATTCAATCAATCCTTCCAGAGCTTTTGTGGAATGATCCATCAAGGTCAAATACACCTGCAGGTGATCTACGGTTTCCTCATCCAATCCGTCCTGCTTCTCCACCTGGATACGGATGGGCTCAGCACACATGCTCTCCATATCATATCCGCCATGGTTCTGCATGGTCACATTCATGGAAAAGAGCGGTTTTTTCGCAGAAGCGATCCGCTTCTTGATATCTTCAAACAGTTTAGCGTCCTTATAATACTTTCTCAGGTTATCCGTATCCGGATCGATCTGCATCTCATCCAGGAATATCTTTTCATTATATTCCAGTGTCCGATACACTTCCTCCCGGTTCCACCCTTCTTTATAGTATGGGTGCTCTATCACTTTCCAGTACTCATCATAAAGCGGATCTTCCGTAAAGGCGTAATTGTGCTTTACATCCACCAGAAACGGAGACCGGAAAATGGAATACTGCCAGGCACTCAGTCCTGTCAGATACTCCCATTCGGATACACTGGTTCCTCCACCAACTGTATCCACATGGACGGTTCCGAACTGACAGCCGTATTTTTCAAGCCCGTAAAATGCATCCAGAGGGTCTGAACTAACCGAAAGATCTAATGCGTCCACAACATCTGCAAATGACTCGCTCATGATCGTTACCAAATGCGGCCGAATCTCCCCGTCCCGAAACTGTTCCTCTGGAAAAGCGTCTATTTTCGCATAGCATTGCTCCACATCCACATTTGCCATGGCAAGCTTCAGCTGTTCCACCGCACTCAGCGCAAAACCTCCAAAATACGTTGCGGACCTGTCTTCCACAGATTTCCAGTTCTGGTAACTTACCTCTCCGATGCCCAAAAAGAGACTGATGCTGCAAAGGAACGCAACCACGGTCCATCTGCCTTTCCATCGTTTATGGTTCACCCGGATAAATAAGAATGGCACCAGGCTGACCATACAGATCACAATGTAAAGGAATGTTGCCGTATTCAGCTGAAAGTTGTAATTTTTCGCAACACGAAAAAACGTAGGCAGGGAAAATACATCCATGATCCCAAGAAAGCCAAATCGGTGCCTGGAGTAAAACACGTTGGCAACGCGCAATCCCACCTGCAAAAGTACATGGAGCAGTACTGCCGGCCGGAATCCGAGGATGCCCTCCAAAAAGAGGATTACTGCCAGGCTGTAACTTCCGTACAGCAGCAGGTATGGAACCACCCAGTAGGTATCTGGGTCCATCAGCACCATAATTGCCATCAACGATACATATACAGCAAGCAGGTACGCCACATAATCCTTCCTCCGGTTATAGGAATATGCACTGGTTACGGCAAGCACATACGCCATCACCATACTGGCAGGATATCCGGTACACATGATAAAAAGTACCGTAAGAAAGGAAAGGAGTGATAAAAGCAGCCTGCTTTTACCACCCTCCTCTTTTCTTGATGAAACCGCAAAGCGAAGTGTAAAAACGCTCAAGAGCATATTTGCGGAAACGGTTATAACCTCGGCCTCTTTCCACGTTGCAAGCGGGGTAAATAGAGCCAATACAAACCAAAAAACATTTTTATGAACAAGTTGTTGTAATCTTTCTTCCATTGCGAACTGTGGTTACCTATCCTTTCCTGTACCAATCATACCACAATTACTGACTCAGTTCGGTGTGATACTTCACCTTATACTTCGGTTCATCCGCATCATCGCACTTGGTATATGGATCGCCGCAATCACAAATAACTTTTTCATCCTCGTCCTCGATTTCAACATCTCCATCAGCCTCATCGACTTCACCCTTTATACAGATGGTGATTTCCGGACACGAGCTGCAAATCAATGGAACAGTTACCTTATATTCCACTGTCGTACCTGTCTCTTTCTTTGTATCAAACTTCTTTTCCTCTATTTCCTTTGTCACCGTCTCAGTACCTGTATGTTCTTTTCCGTTTTCATCTGTCCAGCTATACTCCTCCTTTTCAGTAACTGTCTTTTTTACCATTTTCGAATAGGTTACTGTATAATGCGGCGTCATCTTAATTGACCAGGTACCGTCATCATATTTGCCATGCCCTAAAGTCCACTTTAATGTCGTACCTGCTTTTGTATTCCCCATCGTTCGGTAGTTATCACCATTTTCCCTTATCCAATCCTTGTTCGTAGTATTTTTCCAGACCCAGCTGGCGTAATCAAGTTTTCTTTCTTCCTCATCCCAACCTTCCATTTCGTCCTTTGTATTCAAGTAATCCTGCGACAAATAGTCCTGCCACTCATCGGACTTCCACATTGTGCCTTCTGTTCCGGGTTTCATCAACATTGTTTCGACCAATTTACCATCAACCCTGATTTCAACCTTTAACTTGGTAGTATCCACCTTATTTCCAGCATCGATAAGATCCTGTTTGGTCAGTACTGGTTTTTTGGTGTCTGTATTACCACCAGCGGTTCCAGGCTTTCCAGAACTTCCCTTGTCACCAGTAGTTCCATTTCCACCAGTAGTTCCAGTGGTTCCAGGGTTTTCGCCGCCTCCTTTATGCTCACCATTTCCATTTGTCCCGCTGTTGCCAGGTTTTGTCCCGCTTCCTGTAGCTCCATCTCCTCCATTCGATCCAGTATTTCCCTGATCTCCAGGGTTTTTGCCAAGGTTACCAGGGGTTCCACCAGCACCAGTAGTACCCCCTGTTTGCTGGTTTTGATTAGCAGTGCCCGGAATTTCTGTACTGCCAGGCTTCGTGTTGGAAGAACTATTCGTTATCTCCGTTGTTGTCGTTGTTGTTCCACCAGGAATTATCGTCTGCTCCGTCGTGGTACTTGGTCCGGTACCTGGTGTTGTGCCATTTATGGAAGCGTTATAGGTCTCATCCTTGTTTGTGATGACCGTGCCCTCTGCTGCGCCGCCTTCTACTTTCACATTGCCGCTGCCCATTGGATCAGTTCCGCACACGCCATTTGTTATCTGTGGCTTGTATGTACACCCCTCACCTGCGTACACATCATGTCCACTGAATGGTGCTACGCATGATAATAATGCTATTATAGGTAGAACTACATATTTCTTTTTCATTTCATCCCCCCATTAATCAGCAAAAACCAGTGACTGTACAATGTAATCCTTTAACAGCTGGCTCTCTTCATAAGTATCTAGCATCGTACAATAAACACCCTGCATCATTCCACTGTGGTATCGATAAACAGCGAATCCATAATACTTCACCAGTCCTGTATCATCTTTCTCGTAGGTTATTATAGGCATACTATATACTTCAACACCATCTCTTGTCTTCTCTTTGCTGATCTGTGTATCATAATCGTTTTCCTCGTATGGATCCAATTTATAGCCACTTTCCGCAATCATAAAATCTTCTACGCTCGGCTCTCCAGAAGCTGGGTCAAAATCACTCTCTATGGATATGATTCCTACTATTCCCATACCCGGTACCCAACGCGCATAACTATCTGGTACCATCCAACTACTATCTGCATAGTCATAAATCTTTCTTCTATCCTCATCGGTTTTGAGGATAATCAGACTATCACCGATGTGGTTTAATTCCGACGGATCCTGCTCCACAAAACAGCTTGGAAAAGAAACAGACGCAATTCCCAATTCGGGTTTCGAAACACTTGTGAATTCCATAAACAGTGTCCTTGTTTCATCTGAGTAATACAACTCCTGATGTGGTTTTCCATCCGTATAGATGTTATATTCTTCCGGTGAAAAAATATAGATGAACTCATCCGGGATCGCCTTGGACTCTTCCGTAGCTGCCTCCGTTGTTGTCTCTTCCACCGTTGTCTCCGCAACCGTTGTTTCTACATCGATCGGCTGAATGATATCTTCTTTCTGACATCCTGCCAGGAGTGCTGCCGATAATCCCATTGCTATATATAAACCAGTGTTTTTTCTCATAGTTCAATTTCCTCCCTTTTTTCTCTCCTCAGTGTAACATAGAATGATGACAATTTGTACCATTTTATCAGGAATATTTCCAAAAAACCGCATAAAACGCCACTTTTTAACGCTGATCGGAGCCAAAATCCATGATCACGGGCACGACTTATCCGTTGGGATCGGTTCACTCGTTAAAACCTATCTCTAAAGCGTAAATGCGCTACCGCCCGCACAGTTCTTATTCGCGACACTTGATGACTCCCCTATCAGACCAGACCAACTTCACCTTCCAGCATCTTTCGTTTCACAAGATATCTGCTGATCTTTTGCTGTGTCATATTGACGGATATGACATCTGATGTTATAGTACCACCGGCACAATGGAATTTGTTGCTGACTTAAAGAAAGAGACATCCCTTTCACTGGATACTTGATTTTTGGTATAGGGAACTTTTTGTATAATAATAGTATATCAAATTCCCTAAAAGGAGAATGTCATGAATACATTAGTACAGATACAGGAGTTGTTAAAGGAAAAGGCCGATTGTCAAGCAAGACTAAAATTGATGCCTTATGATGGATCACCGGAGATCAAAGAACAGAGCGGAAAACAATATTTATACGTTAGAAAAAGGATTGCCGGAAAGTTAACATCGACGTATGTAAATGCGTACTCGGACGAATTATATCAGTTATTACTTCGAAATGCCAGGGACGCACGAGCATTAAAGAAACGAATCCGACAGATTGAATAACTGCCCGCCGCATTCTTGTTACTTTAGTGATGAGTTAGGCGGGCAAATTTTTTATAAAGTTATCGAACATATGTTTACTTGTCGGATAACATGTGGTATAATAAAAATATGGGAAAAGATATATTTGCTATCAAAGAGAACGCACTTTCATATGGTAGAGGTTATGTATACTCATTGCAGTACCATCTGATCTGGTGTACAAAGTACCGGAAAAGGTTTTGGCAAATCTGGCAAGACAGTTGTTTCTTTCCCATCCGGAGTTAAAGAAAGAACTGTGGGGCGGTCATTTATGGAACCCCTCCTACTGTGTGGAGACAGTCAGTGACCAGAGTCGGGAACAGTTTTTGTCCTATATCGAAGGCCAGAAAGAAAAAGAGAAAACGAAGAGTTCATAAAACAGGGAATGAGGTCTTGTATGCAGGTGACATCCAGCTATGGCGCGGAAATCAGAAAACAGAATATTTCCATCCTCCATACACTGCGTATCTACCGCTCAGCAGTCAGTTACCTGATTCGGGTGTATGCAGAAGCCTGGGAAGAACTTTCCGGAATTACGGATACAAAGAAGCGGTTTAATGAGGCCGAGCATCTGGTTCATACAACGAAGAAGAACCAGGCCCGGTACGATTTTGACCGGTATTTTCCAAAGCTTCCGTCTTATCTGAGACGTTCCGCGATCCAGCATGCATTGGGGAGCATAGCTTCCTATGAGACAAGACTGGAATTATGGAAAAACGGAACATTATCCGGGAAACCGAAGCTTACCCTGGAAAATCATGCCATGCCCGTATTTTACCGGAATGTGATGTACAGAGAAGCAGGTGAGACAGAGAACGCAGCGTATCTGAAGCTGTATGACGGCCATGACTGGAAATGGTTCCGTGTCAGACTGCTTCACACGGATATGGAATACCTGCGAAAACACTGGATGGGAAAAAAGGCTTCGGCCCCGACCCTGGAAAAACGGCATCATAAATATTTCCTGCGGTTTACCTATACAGAAGAGACAAAGCTGTCAAGAACAGCGGTAAAAGACCAGACCATTTGCAGTGTGGATATGGGAATCAATACCGATGCGGTCTGCACCATCATGCGGGCGGACGGAACTGTCCTGGGGAGACGATTCCTCAACTTCCCCAGTGAAAAAGACCGGCTGTACCGGGTGCTGGGCAGAATCCGCAGATTTCAGAGACAGCATGGGTCCGGACAGAGTGGGAGCCGTTGGGCTTACGCAAAGCGACTGAATATGGAGCTGGCCCGGAAGGTGTCGGGTGCCATCACAGCCTATGCCTGGGAACAGGGGGCAGAAGTGATCGTCTTTGAGTATCTGGAAATGCAGGGAAAGAAGCAGGGAGGTAAGAAACAAAGGCTTCATATGTGGAGAAAACGGGATATTCAGAAACAGTGTGAGCACCAGGCCCACAGGAGAGGTATTCGTGTATCCAGAGTCAGTGCCCGTAATACCAGCAGGCAGGCATTTGATGGAAGCGGGAAGGTGGCACGAAATCCGGAGAACCACAGTCTGTGTACCTTTACGACAGGAAAACAGTACAACTGCGACCTGTCAGCAGCCTATAATATTGGAGCGAGATATTTTATACGGGAACTTCTAAAACCCTTGCCGGAGACGGAAAGGTCTTCACTGGAGGCAAAAGTACCTGCGGTGAAGCGTAGAACCTCATGTGTATATGCAGACCTGCGGCGGCTCAGCCAGGAACTGGGAAGCTGTCAGGCAGCATAAATGCAGGCAGATATCCAGCAGACTACCTGAGATGTGGGAACCGGCCGTAACCGGCCAGGAAAATGTGCGTAACCGCACTGCTCCTAAGTCACAGGCGTATCCGCTGATATAGAGTCTTGCCGCTTAAAGCGGCTGAGAAGCACGTGACTTTAGTCATGTGAGGGTCACAAAGAATTATCTGCTATTGGTTACGAAGAAACCGGATTACCCAACCGCGTACTTCAGAACATTGATTTTGCCCGTGCCAACATGAAAGCAAATATCTACGATCAGGCTGTTTTGGAAGGTGTTGGAACATCTTTTCCTCAGACAGAAGAAATTATAAATAATGGTATTGTAAATGGTGTTAAGGCTTCTGACGTACAGAAAATTTTAAATCTGAAACATGCATGGGAATTTATTCTTGATAAAGATGTTATTCAAAGCGCTTCCAACTTTTACATGGTCAGTCATATAGCAAAGTTGATAAATGAGGGATTTTATACAGATGGCGGAAAGGTTCGAGGTGTTCCTGTTACAATCGGAGGAAGCAGCTATGTACCACCGATTCCAATCGAGAGCATGGTAAAAGAAACCATCGATAGAATTGTGATTTCTAAAAAAGAGCCGATAGACATAGCGATCGAACTGTGCTTATATTGTATGAAAGCCCAACTTTTTATCGACGGGAATAAACGGGCATCCGTGATATTTGCAAACCAATTCCTAATCGCCCATGGGCAGGGATTTCTTGTTATCCCAGAAAAGGAAGTCCCAGAATTTAAAATATTGTTGGTTAAGTATTATGAGGGAGAAGACATTGCAATTATAAGTAAATTCTTAAAAGATAAGTGCTGGAAGAACTTCTAGCATGAGTTTTTCTCCAGAAGAAGCCAGAAAACGTATTCAGAAGGTGTATAACTATGAGTGGACAGAGGGAAATATCTGAACCCAAGCCATACATGGCTAATGAAATACCCACAATCAACATTGATTACCGATGGCTTATTGCCTATGCAAAATCAAAAAATAAGACTGTTCCTGAGTTAAGCGACGCGGAAAAAAATCCGTTCATTTTTGATTCTTCCATGCAAGAAATAAGAAAAATGATGCTCGTTCCCTAAAACGTAACAAGGCCGGACGATGTGAAAATTAGTTCACATCGCTCGGTCTTATTTTTTCACATCTAATCCACCAGCACTGCTCTTTTAAGCAATAGCCAGTTATGCAACGCCTGATATCGCCTGCATAACTGGCTATTACCATTTTAGTTCTCGATTCCCAGAAGTGATAATGCGATCCGATCCGTGATCGCCAGTTCTTCCGGTGTCGGCGTTTCCCCTGCGGTTGCGTAGACAAGACCCAGAAGTTCCGTACTCACATGGAATTCACTGAGCGACAGGAACTGGTCAACCGTCAGTCTGGAGTACAGATCGGTGGTCTGGTTCGCCTTGCGATCCGACGTGTAGGAATTGGATAAGGTCGTTCCGTTTGGCGCCAGGACATCCGCGTAACGCCAGACATAAACACTTTCCTCACCGGCTGCGGAGCCCTTCTTTTCGTAAACCTTTGTCCAGTGGGCAACATCCCAGTCAGGACGGAATACATCCCGGACTTTTTCCAGCGGATCTCCTTCCACGGCCGCCTGTACCGTCGGGATCTTAACCATCATATATCCGTAAGCGCTGTAATCCACCAGGGATAACAGCGACGGGTTCTCCACGATCCGGTCTCCCGGACTTAAAGATACTCCCGGATCTGCAACGAAGTTCTCCAGGATGATACAGTCCGCATCCCCGAGCCACTGTGCGTAAAGCGTGATTGCTGCACCCTGCGTATCCGCAAAGTTCATGACAGAGCCTCCGTTTCCAATGGAGATTCCGCTTCCGTCTGCAGCTGTGTTCCAACCGCCAAAAGCGTAGCCGATCCGTTCAAAGGTATTTGCCGGCAGATACTGGGCCGTTCCAAAGGTGGCACTGACCGGTGCCATGGTTCCGGTACCGCCGTTTGCGTTGAACTTGATCGTATAGGTGATCGGTTTCCACTGAGCATAGAGTGTCAGCTGTGTTGCTGCCCCGTAACTCTGCCTTGTTCCGACCGAGATCACGGCTTTATTCGCATATGCTCTTCCGCTTCCATCCGGTGAGGTATTCCATCCGGTAAAGGTGTAGCCGGTATAAGTGAAGGCATTTTCTTTCAGGGAAGCCGTTGACTCATAGGCGATCTGCTGGCGGTTTTCTGTCGCGGTTCCGTTGTTCGCCGCAAAGATCACCGTGTACTTGGATGTATCGGTGACATTGGATGGCGGTGTCGGTGTTGCGCCGCCTCCTGCCCCGTCAAAGATGGAGTCGATCTGGATATCGTCATCCAACACGCAGAGCGGGCAGACCGTTTCATTCGGCTTGTTGGCGCAGACGATCAAGGACATATAGTTGTCCACGAACGGGTCCGGATACAGTGATCGATCCGTGGTCTCCAGGACATATTCATAGTGGGTCTGGTGTTTTCCGGTGTTTACCCGCACCTCTACGACCTTGCACTGGTTTAAGTCGATCCGGTCGATCACAGCCTCCGTGACAACCGTATCGCCCACACGTACTTCTACCTCAATGGTCTTTTTCAGCTCTCCATCCACGTAGACGTCCGCATAGGTCTTATCCACGATGGTCTGGTCATTGTAAGAGGACGGCATATTTTGGATCGCCATCTGGACCGCGATCCCCGTATCCCCGGAAATGGAGTTTCTTGCCGTGACGGCCATATCCACAACCTTGAAGTTTTTCTCTCCATAGAATTCCTTCTGGACGTAATCCGTGGTGTTATCCCGGATGTTGGTCTGGTTGGAATCATGGTAGGGGTCAATGTTTCCGGTAACCAGAAGACGCCCGTATGCCGCCACATTCCCGGTGGCCGTCCGGTAAGTCTGGACGATGTAATTCTTCATCCATGCCTGGATGTGGGTGGAGAATCCATTAGTGCCAAGACCCGGGAACAGTCTGGCATTCGCCTGTATCCGGTCTTCCTTTAAGAACGCTGCTGATGCCTTGGGGTCCTGGTCGATCATGCGGTAAACCAGGTTTCCGTGAACCGGGTTTCTGGTCAGCTGGTCGCCGTTGTAGATCTTCACATCAACCATGGCGTTCGGGTTTCCGTCACTGCCGCCGACTACCTGCATCTGCCTGGTGGTCCTTCCCAAATGTTTGACATCGAAGCGGAAACCAAGTTCCTCACCAAAGTTCAAAAAGCTCTGCGGGTTGTTTTTGGAGTTATGTACGGTGATATCCTGGGACAGACCCAAATCCGCCGTAGTGGAAAGGATCTCGTAAGTGCAGGCATCATCCTCATTGTTCCAGATATTCTCACGCCACATATCGGCGCCATGCTTTTCGTTGATCTCCACATTCACGCGCAGACGGGGTGCCTGCTTCGGGTGGAACACGATGTTATCATAGGTGGCACGGACGCCCTCTCCCAGCTCCGTTCCCTCCAGAGTGAAAGTGGTATCCACGTAGGTGCTGATGCTTGCACCGGCTTCATTCTGTCCGGTGATCAGCACATCAATGGCAGGGTCCTTAACGGTGTGTCCGCTCTCTAAGTTCTGCTCGATCACAACCTTCATGAAAAGATCCTCTTCCCGGTCATAATAGGCATCCACGACGGTTTCCATCTGCTCGGAATCATAGCGGTCCGCATGGAAGATCACGATGCCTTCGGAGTCCTTGATCTCGATCTCCATGATCCGCATATCATCCATCTCGCAGGCAAAGGTACGGTCTACCGTATCATGCTCAGTCTCCCAGGAGTTCTGTCCGGGTTCCGTAAAATAGTTATTATGGAAGCCAGATTCACCATGGGTATCCTTATCAATGGCGGTTACCACACGTATCCGTGGGAAATCCTCGATCCCGTTTGATGTTTTGGAGGATACGATCCCCTGGTACTTTGTATCCTGATACTCATACACGCCAAGGGCATCGGTCCGAAGGGTCTTGTAATCAGAACCGGAATCGGTGTATTCCTCCAGCAGAACGCCGTCCTCTCCGGTATCCGGGCTGACGCCGTAGATCTGGGTCTTTAAGACCGCGTTCCGAAGAATGGAGTCTTTCCGTCCCCTGGACCGGGATACACGGAAACCAAAACCGAAGGAGTTTTCCGTTCCCTTGCTCCGCAGGAACTGCCCGCTCTCATTCCAGCCACCGTCACTGTCCAGCAGCCAGCACTTATTCTCCAGATCCTCTACCTGATCCGGCCATACATGCCTGGTGTAATCCCACCAGGCGTCACCGATCTGTCCATCCGCCCCAAGATTTCCCGCGTCCCAAATCTTATTATCGTCCGGAACCTTTGCCTCGTCATTTTCCGTCCGTTCGCTGGCAAGCCCGGCATCGGCATTTTTATAATAACCATAGTCCGAATAATATTCATACGTCACCTTTTCCGGTGCCTCCGGCGCGCCGTCCGTGGATTCTCCGGAACCGGAAGCCTCCCCGCCCGGTCCGGAATTCTCCCCGGAATCTCCTTCCTCTTTCTCCTTCTCCTCTTCCCGGATGAAGTGCAGGGAGCGGTACTCCGGCATTCCCAGGTTCAAATCACCGTAGGCGACATCCTCGGTATGATCCGGTGGCGGCGGGGTCTCCTGGATTCGATAGGGGATCGCAAGACGGTCATCGTTTAACACATCGTTATCGCCATTTTCAGACCAGGCGTCCGGTACGGTAATATACAGGTAGCCGCTCTGGGGCATGGAATCGTTTACAACAAAGAACTGGTTGTCAAAGGCCATACCCTGGTAATAATAGGAATCACTGCCGGAGGACGAGGTACGGTTCCCTGCCGCCCGGACCGTACCGGAGTTTTTCCGGTCAATGGGGCCCATGTGGTTTAAGGATGCTTCATAAGGCATGAAGCTCAATGGGGACAGGGCAATCGGAACCTCATAGGCATCGGAAGTGACGCCTTTTCCAACAGCCATCAGCTGGGCGCAGCGTTTGGTCTTGGAGTCCTCCTCCTTGTTGCTGTAAAAGGAAAGGATTCCGGCAACATCATAGCTCTTTCCGCGGACCAGCTCCGCCACGGGTCCCTGATGCTCCAGACCGCCGCCGTTTGCCATATCCATCTCGGTATGGTTCCGGTAGGATTCCGATAACAGGGTCTGGGTCTCTTTGTCCCAGATGGCAAACAGGGTCGGGGTGACGTTCTTTTCGATCTTGCCCTCCAGGGTGTAGGTGTTATAAAAAACCGTACCGCCCAGTTTTCCGCCGACCATGTAATAATAGACAGAATTTTCTTTCTTACTTGGATCGCCCAGGATCTTAAAATAACGGTTTAAAACTTCCCACCAGGAAAGGGATGAGCCATTTGCCTGAATCCAGGATTCTGCCTGCTCTTTGTAGGCAGCGCCATAACCGCCGCTATCTTCCGCGATCCATCGCTCAAACGCCTGTTTTGCTGCAGTGGGACTTTTATTGATCTCTGATACGAGATTTGTTGGTACGGTACCCGCGCCATGCCAGTATTCACTACCATCCAGTCCATTCGTATACATATCCGCTAACTGATGGACGCCACCGGTGCTTCCGTATACGGTCTGATGTTGTCCTTCCCAGGTAATTCCACCATCTTTTACCTTAGCCGTATACACCTCCGCATCAATCGCCGGTCGGTCTGCAGACGGGGTACTCCAGATGTTATCGGATGGGAACTGTGGGTTAGTACCAGCGGTTGCAGTACCAGAACTAGAGCCATATTTACCCGCTCCTGTCATAACCATACCAACATATCGGAAACTGAGTAAGTAGTTCGAATTATACAAGTAGTATGGCGGTGGCAGCCAGACAGTTCCCTGATTTGCTATGGATTTCATGGCCGCATTCTTCACCAAATACTGGCTATTGGAGCCTAACAAACCATTGAACCCTTGATAGCGGAAAGCTGCATTTCTTGCCAAAGTTCCATAGGATGTGACCATCTCTGGAAGCTTCAGCAGTTCAGAAAGGGTATTGATATTTTCACCCTGTTTATTGATCTGAAACGGCACATATGCCTTCGCTCCGCCCGTATCGTTTTCCCAGTAATACTTTCCATCTACAATGATGTTGTTTCCGTGCCTGTAAAAATCCGCTGCCACTATATCCATCGCATTGCCAAACGTGATCATGATGCAGAGGAGACAAGCAATCAGACGTCTCAACTTTTTCTTTCCCATCTATCCTCCAAAAAGAAAAAGCCCTGCCATCCCTACAAAGGTCTAGCAGAGACTTTCTCTCTTATCATTCGCAATTAATCATTCAACAGTTCGATACTCCAAGCACCGCCTTCTGCGAGATTGGTTGTAATACGAATCCGTTTTCCAAAATCAGTTCTTTTATTATTCCACTTGTTCAAATCAAACTTTGCGAAGTTGATTCCATCGGAAGAAACCGGAAGTGTTACCATCTTAACACGATTTCCATCAATGAAAACGACATTGCCATTCTCATCAAAGTAAGGAACTTCCTTCGCTGCTCCCTCACAAGGATCTGCTGCTGCCCGAATCTCATTGAAGAACTCCTGACCAGTATGATCTCCCAAGAGAATCTTATATACCTGTTCATCTAATTCGTTGCTGTATGGATAATACTCCGCCGGATTATCATTCCATGAGTTGCTTCCAAACCGCACTGATACATAGTATGGGCTTGAAGCGGTTCCTTTATTTATGGCCGTTCCATTGACACCACTCTTATCACAGTTCGCCAGAACCATGTCACCCAGCGCCTTCATGGCAATCGTATTGCTGCTGCCTTCAACATTTTCTGCAAACAGTTTCTCAAATCTGTCTCTCATGTCCTCCCAGCGCTGCTCATCATTCTTTCCAGCATAAAGAGTATCTGTCCCCATCACCATGGAGCCATAGCCATTGTACTGCGGAACACCGTTGATTGTCCAGCGGCCCTCTGCATCTACGGTATAGCCGTCCGGAGTGGTGCAGTTAGTCAGCTTGTTACCACCACACCGGTCCGTGTAGTAATAGCAGTAGCCGTTGATCCAAGCCCAGCCCGGATAGGTCTGAAGCTTACCGGAAGCCCAGCGCATATCCGCAGTAGTCCCATCGTTATAGTAGATTTTATCATGATGGATCTCCTTAGAGCCGGTGCCGTACTGATATTCTACCGCAAAAGCAGGCATTGCCATCGCTACGGACAGCGCTGCTCCTAATACCATCGTAACTACTTTCTTCTTTATCATAATCATTAAACCCCCTTTCATCCAACGGGAAAACTCGATTCTTCTTGGAATCATTATAACACCCGCATTTTTATCTCGCAAGGACATTATTCTTACGGAAAACTGTCACGTTTCCGGTCACGTTCCTTCGCTTTTTCGATTGCCTCATTCATTTTCTTTGATGCGGCAGTCCCCTAACTTTTTGAATACAACATCAGTAAGGCCAGGATAACCAACCTGCAGATGGGAACGATCCATCTAACTTGTCCATGCGATCTCCTTTCGTCTAAAGGGCAGGTAAACTTATGTTTACCTGCCCAAGATTAAATTATCACCTGTCGCACCTATTATGAGCTAAATTCCATAGCGCTCATAATACTCGCCACGGAGCTTCGAATCAGCGGTAACCAGTTGCAAAGTTTCGTAATCCTTGGCATCCATAAGAAGCCTCACCAGTTTTGCGAAACGATTCTCGCCTTCCTCTTGTCCCTCTTTCCGAGCTTCCTCTCTCATCTGTTCCATCTCCCGGCACATGATTTGCACTCCTTCCTCGCTGTTTTTAAAATAGTCCACTCTCTTCGACAGATTGCTGTAATGCATATCTTCCGCATTTACACACCGGAAATCATGCATTAGCCTTCCCAGGCTTGTCTCATCGGTGATTTCTGAATTCACGTAAATGATATGTGCCTTATCACCGAACAGTTCCCCTGTCTCAGCAACCACACGGTCAATGTGATACATTGGAAGCCCCCTTTTCATTACGTCATTCTCTGTAATAAAAATAACGTAAGTCTCAGCAAGGCTTTTGTAATCCTTACCGGCTTTCAAGGCATTGGCATCAATCAAGGCACTGTTATATCTTGCCCGTTCTGCTACTGCCCCCTTATCACTGCGTTGTATCTCTACATCATAGAGACACCCCTTTTCATCTTCCGCATGGACATCCAGTCTTACCGAATGACCCTGAAGGTTTTTGATCTCACGCTGTGTATGAACACTAAGTACCTTCAGATCATTCCTTTCCAAGATAATCCGAAGCAATAACTCCGCACACCCCTTGTCTTCAAAAACCTTTGTCATAAAATCGTCATCCAACAGCCGAAATCCTCTCAGTCTTTGAAGATCCTCCTGGTGCTTCCTTTCAAAATAATCCATCTCTCTCTCTCCTCTCTTTCCCTGCATTGCAGTATTTTTTCTATCTAAACAGGGAAAGCAAGAGTATCCTGCATTGTCCCTGAAAAGATCTTCCAGGGACAATGCCCCTTATTCACTTTTTAATAATTTATCTGCCATAATGGCAGATTTTCGCCAGGCCATGATAGCCTTATATGATATAAATATCTACAACCTAATTATACCATATGGAAACCCATAAATTCAATATACCATCACGGTGAAACTGCACCACCGTCTCTAGTTTTATCGCATAGCAACCCTTCTCATCCTAGATAGACACCTCACCATCTTCCGTAAAAATTGTAAGATCTCAATCATTCACAAGCTACTCCAGATCAATCATATTGTACCGCACAGACCCGTCACTGTATTTTCTCTGCTCCAATGTTGCATTCGTATACTCACCGATATGGTCTGCATACTTCTGGTAGGCATCCTCTCCGGAAAACGTAAAATTGACACCGGCATAATCAACCGTGATCTCATAAACTGCAGGTGCTTTTATCGGAACGACTGCTTTGCCGTTATACAAAAAACGATATTCTGCTTCCTTATAATATTCGTCCACCACCTGCACCTGTACCGTTTTAGTCTCTGTACTGACGCATTTGACACATCCAGTGAAAAGGACTGCAACAGCGGCCAGCACAAGGCCATAAAACTTCTTTTTCATCATAACATACCTCTTTCCAGATACGAAAAATTCCACACATACGTTCTGTACCAATTATACCATTTACTACCAATGACCGCAAGAAAATCCATCGACAACTTTCAGCAGGCTCTCCAAACTCCATGCAACATATCCCCTCTATGCCTTCAAAAAAAGAGCCTCCCTCTAGGGGAAGCTCTTATTATAAAAGACTATTTAGCGATCTCAAGGAATTCGGACTCGGTAATGCCTGCTCTCTGCAGTGCCTGTTGCAGCGTCAGAAACCCATCTGCAACCAGGGCATAGCGTTCTTTGATTCTACCAATTTTGATTCCATCATTGTAAATGGCGGTTCCTGCATTACACATGATTGTAGTCCTCCTTCCATGTTAAGCACTACTCCAGGATGTGGGTCTTCACATCATCATTGACAATTACCCGGATCGTAAAGCCACAGCATACGTGCAGATACTTGGTCTGCGGATCGGTGTAGGCGTAGGCTTTTCTTGCGTAAGTCTCTCCGTCGTCCGTGGAGAAATGGAACTTGTCACCACTGAAATACGGCTCCGGCTCATATCCATACCAGGCCGGAGAAATGATCTGAAGCTCATACTCCGTGTACTTTTTATCCGGATTGGCTGCGTTCTTTGATACATAGACCCTCCTGGTCTGCTCCTCGTCCACGATGGTTCGCAGCGGGAACTCAAAGACCTTTGTAGAGTTGTACCACTCGCCCTCATCGATCTCCTGGTTGACCTCAGAAAGATTTGTTTTTTCCAGAACCAGGAAGTCCGTGGCCGTTCCGTCACCGCCGATCAGGTTCTTGATCGGGTTTCCATGCTCATCCACCAGCTCTGAGTTGATAACCCGGCAATAGAGGATATCCGGATTCGCCGTCGGCGTTGCCTGCGGGTATACATCATTTAAGTACTTCCACCTGGTCTCAAAGGTTGCGTGGTCGATGTCCGGATACTGGCTCTCAAACTCGCTGTCCCACAGATCCTTTTTCAGAAATGCGTTAAACTCCGTACCGGCACGGTTTGTCCGGTACCTGGTAAAGACTTTTAACTCAAAACCATAACCGGCCTTGATGATCGGTGCTGCGTACAGCTCATTTCCGTCTGCGTCTGCGGCTCCATGGTCCGCATCATAGACGTTGTTGGTGAGCAGTGGGGTAATGTCCTGCCATTTTCCCAGGGAATCCTCATCGTCCTCACCTTCATCCTCTCCGGTATCCTCATCTCCACTCAGAGACTGGTCCTCTGTCTTTTTGGACCGGAACAGGACACGGCTGATCTCATACTCTTCCTTAAAGTTTTTCTCAAGGGAGACCTGCTTTTGGTACTGGTTGACGTTGATCTGAAGGTTTGTCTGAACCGTGTAGCCGGACCGGGTATCCTCATAGGAAAGAACCAGGTAGGTATCATCCGCATGCAAGGTATCTCCACCCACGATCTGTACCCATTCGGTTACATCCTCCGTTACTCCGTTGTTATAAACACAGTTTACCACCATACCCGCCGGATCAAAAACATCCCCCGTCTGGTAAACGGTCTTTGTCGGCCGCTTTGCCACCGTCAGCTTCTCCGGGATACGGATCTTTCCCGGCACATGGATCACACCCGTAAATTCTTGCGTGCCTACGGTATAGGTTAAGTTCACCTCTTCCATACCATCCGATGTATGGACTACCATATCGTCTGCTGCCAGTCCGACTACCTTTTCACCGGTGGTCTTCTGGTTGGTACCGTCGGAATAGTGTAAGTTCAGTTGGACATCCGCAATGCTGAAGGTCATTCCGCTTGTGATCGCCGGACCAATGTAGTCAAAATCAACGGAGCTTAAGTTTGTTGCGTATTTGGCGGAAAAGCCTCCGACTTTGTCATACCGGTTCCCGTCGGTCACCGTAAACTCAAATACCAGACGGTCTCCGGAAACCTGATAATCCGATAGGATTTCAATGCGGTCATCCTCACCCGTGGTGGTCTCACTGGTGCCGTCTGCCCACTGGATGGTTATCTGCAGCTGATCCAGTTCCAGACCGTCCGCGCCTGCCGCCAGTTCCACCGGAGCCCCGGTATACTCTGCCTGAAGCGCAGTCACATAATTTAAGCACCGCACCTGAAAAGATCCGGTAAAGGAATCACTGTTCGGTGCCGAGTAGGTTGCCACGAATTCCACATCACCAACCTTGTCCGCTGTTGTCTTATTTAAGTTAATGTAATTCTTGTTCCCGGAAACCGTTGCGTAAGTGGCATTTCCGTTTACGATCTGCATGGATCCGCTGGCAGAGCTGACCCTTGCAAGCAGATAGTCCCGCACAAGCGGTTCCCCATACCACAGATAGCTTCCTGTGTAGGCAAAAGATACCTGACTGACTGCGTCCGTTCCCTGGATCACAAATTCGTTGGTCTTTAAAATCTGGCCGTATCCATCGTTATAAACCGCCTGGAAGATGTTTTCGCCTACATTTCGTACCGTCAGGCTTGGGAAGATGATGCGGGAATCACTTCCATAAATATTTTCGCTTTCCCCGGTTTCATAGACCAGACTGATGTTGACCTGGTTCTTATCAAAGGAATGCCCAACGGCCACGGCTCCTCCGGTGTAAGAAGCGGTCAGGTGGGTAACGTTCTTTACATCATGGTAAACCACCTGGTATCCCAGCTTCGCCATCACCGTTTCCAGTTCCGTGTTGATCCGGTAGAGCAGAACATATTTCTTTGCGTCATTCTGATCGTAAAGGGTGCCGCAGCCATCAAATGCATCGGAGGATACCAGCTGCTTCGCCTTGATCAAAGAATCCACGTTTTCCAAGGTCTCAATGTCGTGGAACGCTTTCTCATGGATCTCTGTGACCCGTGCCGGGATCGTCAAATAGAAGAAAGATGCATTGGCATAAGAATACGCTCCGATCACCTTCACCTGCTCCGGTACCTGATACGCCGTATCATTGGTATACAGGGTCTTTGCCACCGGATCTTCATATAAGGTCTCCCGTAAATATCCGATCAGCACGCCGTCCTTGCTGATCAGGTGCCCGTCTGTTAAGCGGTAATCCGGGTTCTTGCTCGTTACGATGCGGAGCCTGCTGCATCCCGTAAAGACGCCTTCCCCTAAATTCTTTAAGGTAGCCGGTATCTCAAAAGAAGCCAGGTTTACACAATCCTTAAATGCCGCTTTGCCTACCTTCGTCACGGAATCCGGTATCGTATGCTGCCGTATCCGGTCAAAGCCCTCGTAGGCAAATGCGCCGATGGAAGTAATTCCTGCCGGATAAGTAACGGATACGATCTTTGCCGCGTGATCATACCATGGCGCTCCTCCCTCGCTGAAATCCCACATATCGCCGCTGCCTTCCAGCATCAGGACATTTTCTAAGGATATATAATAGGTAAGGCTGTCTCCGCACTGGCCCTTCGCCAGATACAGGTTGCGAAGCTCATAACCGTCACTGACTGGCGGAACTGCTGCCGCAAAGACTGTATTTTCATCTGAAAACGCATAGACCGGGACAATGTACGGCTTTGACGCAAGATCCAGTTCCTTTCCGGACAAGATCTTTAAGATGGTATCCTTGCCCGCCGATTTGGAGATCACATAATCCCCAGGGACAAGCTCCGCCCTGCTTCCCGTCTGTTCGTAGCATGCATCCGTGTGCCGGTGCTCCTCCTTCTTGCAGCTAAACTCTCCATCGGTATAGCAGGCCACCTCATTGTGCGTATGGGGTTCCTTTCCGCAGCGAAGCGTCCATCCCATCAGATCCGCTTCACTGATCGCCAGGTTGTAGGATGCGGCGTGCTCCAAAACAGTCGCAAACTGCGCACGGTACGCTTCATCTGTGGTACCGCTTCTTTCCGGTACATGGACGAAAGCGATGCTGCCATCGTTTTCGTAACTTCCGGATCGCGTGATCACATCAAACAGCTTGGAAGCGTCCCCAGAGATGGTCTGACCTTTTCCGTAGTTGTAAACGCTCTGAAGGTTGATAAGATGATGAAATGCGTATGCGGAAAGGCTCTTTACGTCTGCGCCAATCACAATCTTCGTGACCATGGAATTTACCGGTTTCCATGGAACCACGGAATCGTCCGCAAAGGCATCCATCTTTCCGCTTCCCTGAATCGTCAAGATGCATTTCGCTGCATCATACACAAAGCGTACTCCAGATCCGCAGGACATCTCCGTATCACGGAATACAAAAGAAAACTCCAGATCCGTAAGCGCTGTCTCCAGCTTCTGGATCTCCTTCTCCAGTTGTGAACATTGCTCCGACAAACGCTCCAGCTTCGATGCCAATATGCCCGATCCGTCACCGCCTGCAGCAATCTCATCTAAAATCCGATCCATCTGCGCCTTGCTTTGTTCCAGCTGTGTCTGTTTTTTTCTAAGTTCCCCCGCTGTACTGCTATTCCTCTGAAGTTCATCATTTAAGGCAAGGATCGCATCATACAGGCTTACATTGACATAGGTATCCACCAGCTTTCCGCCGTACTGCCAACTTCCGCCACTTCCATGAAACGTTGTCTTTGCCACGGATGCCAGTACCGATGAACGGTTGTCAATTTTTCGCAGGTAAGGAAGTCCGGCGCATACATAGTCTCCCAGGGCCTCCACACCACCTCCGATCGTTACCACTTCCACTTCATCAGAAGCCCATGCGTAAGGAAGATCATTTGCGGAAGCATAGGAACCAGAAGAACCGGAACCGGTAAAGGCCAGAGTGTTTTGATCCAGATCCAGATTCCAGGTTAGATCGCCGCTAATACCGGATAACGCCGCCCCGTCAAAGATGACAGACTTGTACCCGGTCACCGCATGGCGCAGTCCTTTGTTTGTGCTGTAGGTGTATAATGTGCATTCTGCCCCATCTTCCCCGGTGTCATCCGGCGCAATGAACCGATAATCACAAGTCTGGCTTGCTTTTGCAAAAGAGTAAATCTCCTTGGTCGTTGCCGATTCAAAAGCATTCATCCCAATCTCTGTTACGGTATCCGGGATAAACAGGTGATTTAAAGTCACGCTGCGGTTTTCTCCCACATAGGTTCCGGTCACATCCATTTCCGTGAACGCCTCGTAGCAGGAACTGTCATGGGTATGGGACGGATCAGTAATCGTACAAGTAAGGAACGTTTTAGATTCATAGCAGGAAGCATTATGCTCATGCTCCACGAGCCCACAGCTTCCATCCTCACAGTCCTCCGTATGCTCATGCTCTACAAGTCCACAAGTTGGCGCCTCATCCGCATGGTCAATTCCTACTAAGGTACGGACCATGTACCCATCAATGGTTTTCGGGACATAGAGATCTACACCATTGCCGCTTGCAAGGGCATCCCTGGTGGATTGTGAAAGGCTCAGTGCCACAACCGCGCCACCACTTACACGGGTGGTCCACTCCACCGGACGCTCATAACCAAAAGCATCGATGGCGCCGATCGGCAGGAATCCCAGCTCATGAAGCTTTGCATACTCCATGGCGGTGCTGCCCGCAGTTTTCTTGATAATCCCGTTTCCAATATCAAGAGCCATGCCCCGGTATCCGTAAATTACCGGATAGGTATGCATCCCTTCTGTCAGGGACTTGTTGGCGTCGATTGCTTCCGGAGCCGTCTGATCCACACTGATCTGCGGGATCGTATCTGCAGATAGGTCAATCACTGTATCTGGATTTCTTATTACAACTTCCAACAATCCCGTGCAACCCTTCAACGCGGATGCCCCGATCTGTTCCACCGATGCCGGGAATGTGATGTGCTTTAAGGATACCGCATCACGAAACGCTCCCTCTCCCACCACTTTCACATGACCAAGTTCTACATCGGTAAGGGAAGAACATCCGGAAAATGCATAAGTGCCCACTTTCTGGACTTCCTCCGCAAAAGAAACCGCCTGGATGCTTCCTTTTTCCGCCTTCCATGGCTGAAGACCGGAAAGCCGGTCAGAAGATCCGTAATCATTCATTGCGTCCGTGCCGGTATACTCGATACGCAAGGTTCCCTCGTGGATGGAATACCTCTCAAACACCAAAAGCTCGATCGGTTCCGAATAGGATGCCGCCAGTCCACTTGCATTGACCGCATAGCGGTAACACGTACCCGTCAGCTCGCAGGTTGCTTCCACGGAAAGGCTTAGGGCTCCTGAAGTGTCCAGGTCTACGATCTGCATATCCGAATAGGTGGCACCGCCGTCCACGGATTTCTGCCAGCTGATATAGCGCACGTTCTGTCTGGAAACATCGGACAGATCTGGAACCAGATAAACGGTATCTCCGGCCGTGTAGCCATACTGATGGGAAGCGTCCATGCCATCTCGCGGGTCCGGAAGCGGCTGCTCATAGGTATTGCAGGCCAACACAAACGGTTTTGATGCCACATTCTCTGTTGTATAAAGTCTTAAACTACGGTTGAAAAGATCAGAAGATGCATCAAGCTCCGGGGCAACCACATCATAGATCCCACCATGCTCTTCCGTGGATAAGGCCACGGAAGCATTGTTCCAGAGATCCGTGCCCTCATCATAGACCTGAAGGCTTACGCCCACGTCTTTTGACAGTACCGCAAGTCTTCCATCGGAATCATTAATGGAAATGGTCTCCGCCTTGGACCGGCGGTGAAAATCCCGGTCGCCTGGCTGCAAAAGGAATACGCCAACTCCACCCTCATAGGTACAAGTCGCCTGGAATTCTGTGGATTCGTAGGAACTAACCATGATTTTTAGCGACGTATTCACAAGCAATGACGCTGCCGGTACCTCTACGGACGCAATTACATAGCCTGCGGTATCGTCATCCATCTGCTGCTCTTTCGTTACCGACAAAGGAATCCCTGAATCTTTCCAAGATGCAGTAAATGCGTCATAAAAAAGAAGAGACACATCGGATTCATCAATCTCGACCCCGTGATAGGCCGTAAAACGTGCTAATACCCCGTCCTTAAGCCCTAACAACACTTGATCATCCTTAGACACCTCATTGACCAGCAGCGTATTGGCCGGCTGCTGGTGGAATACCACATCGGATTCCACCGCCACCGCTTTCTGCGAGTAGGAGAACGCCAAAAGAATGGACAAAACTCCCGAAAAAAGGATGCTCCATATGCAGTTTTTCAAAGATTTTCGTTCGTACATCTTCCTTCTTCTCCTAATTCACTACAATTGCCTGTAATGCTGACGCACTGCCAAAGTGGTCCTGCAGCTGTAAACCAACTGCATGGTTTCCTCCGACCGCGTTTTTAATGGTCAGTGTCTTTTGATCTCCACTGATCGCCACGTCACCACCGGAAGCTACCTTTATACCATCATAGGACCAGGTATAACTCAGTCCAGCCGCGTCATACGAGGTGACGTTTGCGGTAATCGTTAATGTTACGGTTCCGTCCGGCTCGTTTCGCTTCTCTGCCGTTAAAGTTACGGTCGGCTTAGATCCCACATAGACATCCAGCACACCCGTACCGCTTCCACCGATGGAATCAGTAACCGTGCAGCTGATCTCATGGGCTCCATTATTAATCGGTGCCCAGGTCATCGTGTCACCGGTCACAGAACTTCGGCGGACTCCATCCACCGCCCAGGAATAGGTCTTCGCTCCCGGAACATCCGATGCAACATCCGCGTAGAAAGTCACGATTCCCGTTCCACTGCTTGATATGTAAACGCTTGACTCACTGGACCGTATCGTTACTTCAGGTGCAGTATTGCAACGGATCAGGCATGGATTGGAATTACAAGCCCCCTGTGAGTTTGTTACATGGCAACGGATGTATTCACCATGCATGGAAGCGTCCAGAACCAGATTTAAGTATGGTTCATCCTCACTGCCAAGCGGCACATAAGAACCATTCTTTGTGATCTGCCATTCATAATGCAGTCCGGACGGATCTAAGCACTGCGCCTCAATATGGAAATTAACCTCATCGCCAACCTTTCCCACATGCTGGGAATTCAAATCCGTGGTCAATACGGGTGACATATCCCGCACGGTCAGTGTTGCGGATGAAGAAGTGGTTACTGCTCCACTGCCGAAATCAGCAGTCACCACACAATAATATACATCACCGCTGTTGGAAAGTTCCAGTTCCGGAGTGACATAGACCTGGCTGGTCGCATCCGGAATCGCGGTACCGTTTACATACCATTGGTAAATCAGATCATTTCCAACCGCGGATACGGAAAAGGTTGCGTTGCTGCCGATTTTCGCAGACACGTTTCTTGGCTGCTTATTGAGCACCGGAGCGCTGGTCGTGGTTCCAGTATTAAACTCATTTTCTTTTAACAGCAAATGAATCTCTAAGCACTGCATTGGCACATTGGCGTACCCCGCCCAATCACCGGCACTGCTCCATGCACTGGAATCCTCCGTAGTGGTACGGTAAAAGATCTGATACACATCCGCAAACGGCTTGCTTACTTCAACCCCATAGTTATCAACCACGTTGATCATGCCATCCAGCTCGATCTTGATCTGACACGGATTAATCAGCACATCATCCTCCGTGATGCCATCATAATACATCTCGGCACCGCCAATTCCCGCACAGGTTACTTTCAGCCTTGGGGAACTGCCTTCTGGTACATTTAGGAGTTTGATCCGGATTCGGTCAAGCACCATCGTCTCAGCTGCCGGATCACTGCCCGTTCCCGTATAATTGTAAGCTTCACGATCCGCCAGAACCGTTCCTGCCGTATCTCCATTCTCGACCCAGTCAGACCAGCCCTCGTCTGTGTAGCTCTGCAGCTCACTCCGGCTTGTTCCGTAAGTCTGGTTATGGGCAGCCTGATACACCAGGTCCCCATCGTTCGCTGACGCAAACAACGGATTCGTGGTCTCCGGATACAAAAAACCGTTGGTTCTTGTCTGGTATGCAACGGAAATCACGGTTTCCGGCTGTCTCCAGGCTCCTTCTCGCAGGAAGGACAGAAGCGGGCTTACAAGCCCTCCATCTGCCAGGTTCACACCCTGCCCGGTTCCTTCCTCAAAGCTGAGGCTTGTCCTGGTGTCCGTGGTCTTCTGTTCATTCACCACATGGTACTCATCAACAGTCTGGACATCCGCTAATTCCACCCGGCCTTTGATGTAATCCGCAACCGAACGGATCTTGGTCGCTGTAAACATTTCCGTCCAGGTATCATACATGCGCTTTGTTTTCGCAATCGATCCGGTAAAATCAAGCTGTGACGGATTCCCAAGACCCCTTACTTCAAACAGATCCACATATCCTGCATAACAGGCAGCAAAGGTATTGTCCCCCACTTCTGATACCGTATAAGTCGGCACTGCTTCCGGATTTACATCACCGTCTTCCGTTGGCTGCACGATCTTTACTCTCTTTGTACCATCCGCATTCGTTTCATCCGCCCGGAAGGTGGATACGTTTCCGTCCGTATAGGAAACAATGATCTGCACATCTTTTGGATCAAACTGCGTTCCCACATAAACCGCTGGCCCCACATAGGATGCCGTGATTCCATCAATGTTCGGATCCCTGACAAGGATCGGAATCTCTACTTGAAGCGTGGTGACATTTTCCGTATACTGAGCCACTACATATCCACGGTCAGAAGTTAAGTTGTCTCCATCCAGGATACTGTAGCCTTCAGACCCTTCACTTTGCGGATAGAGGTACGCACTTGTGCCATCGGAGTAAGATACTCGCAAAACAAGTCCATCCCGCTGGAAAGACTGTCCGGTTACATACTCTGTTTTATATGGCATGGACACAATTGTTAAGGCCACTGGGCGTTTATTGTATACATAGACTGGCTGGTAAGCGTCTTTTGTCGTGCCACGGTTGGTGTAAGTGACCTTAACCAGATGGTTGCCGCATACCATGCCACTTATCACACTGCCGTCCTTTGCATAGTAAGACCCATGATACTGGTCTTCCAGCTCCTGCCCATCTTCCAGGAGATCTTTCGCAATTACCAGATAACCTCCCTGCTCTTTTGGTTCATTTTCCGGATGGTCAAGCTGGAACACAATATTCCGGCTGCTGTCTGCCATCTTTTTGTTTCCGCTCAAGGTATATTCCGTTGCGGAAAGCACTACCTCATCCGGTGAATGCCCTTCGACGCCTTCATCAAAATAGGCCGTTACCTCCATGCCAGTTGTAATCAAGTTTTCACCGGAATAATAGATCATTTCATCCGGTGGTCTGGTTACCTTGATCGATGTCAGCGTCCTTAAGGAAATATCAATCGGGATCTCCGTATCGACGGTAACACCGCTTTCCGTATAGAAGACCGGAATGGAGGAACACTCCGCACTCAGGTTGTAAGCATCTCGTTCCTGGTCACCAAACGTAACGTTCTCAAAATAATCATATTTTGATGTGTAATTAATATAGGTATATTCTCCGTTATCGTAAAGGACCTTTAACACCAATCCTTCCGGATTAAATTCCTCACCTTCGATGTAAACAGTCTTATCCGGTGCGGATACCACAGAAAGGGAATATGGAACTCTTCTGACACCTTCTACCTGGAATCTTGCGTAGACAGGAGAGCCATCACTCATCTTCAATCCATGTACGGCTGCATAAAAAGTGTTGCTTCCAACCAGCTCCACTTTTCGACTGATCACAGCTTTAAGTGCTTCCACATCATCCATGTCGATTTTCCCGTCCCCGTTGACATCTGCCTGGGCCCGTTGCTGTGATGTAGCTGATCCACCGGCGATAAATTCCCGCAAAAGTGTAACATCCGAATCGTTTAATACACCGTTTAAATCCATATCGCCTTTTCCGTAGAACTTTGTCTTATATACGCCGATATTCGAAGATTCTGCCGTATAGGTCGATGCAGAACCGTTATTGAAGGTAACATGCACTCGCAGATCACCTTTCACGTAGTCCGTCTTTTCTGCGACTGCTCCGCCCACATATTCTGCAGTGATGGACACTGGCGTTCGCTCAATACCTTTGATCTGGAAGTATCCCGTGATCACATCGCCCAGCTGCGGATCTGTATACTCATAGTAAGCATAGTTCGTTCCTACCTTGGTTACCCTTAAGTTCGCGTTGCCTGGATACTTGATATAGCTTCCATTACCACTCATTACCACATCACCGGTATTATAATGGGCGATCACCACAATATCCTTCGGATCCAGATAAGAGCCCTCCACGACTTCTTTGTTTGTATAAACGTCAAGGCTATCCAGACTCAGGAATGGACGAACCCGAAGTGCCGGGCTGGTTACGGTTCCTGTCCAGAACACATTCCCGCAGGTGGACATTCTCCGGACATAAAAGACTCTGCCATGATTCCCGATTGCGTCCTGTACACTGTAAGAAGTTTCACCAATCTTGATCGCATCATCCAACACATTGTAGGAGCACTCTCTGACACCTTTTACATTAGACGCAACCGTCATCCAGGTCTTTCCATCCGATGAGATCTGCCAGTTGGAACTCATTTGTTCCTCCTCTTCTATCCCTACTTCATAATAATAATATTTGATTTCTTTTTCCTTGTTGTTCACATAACTATCTTTTCTCTTTTCTTTGCGCACACCGCTTGGCAGCTTGGTCGTCTCCAGCAAATCCTCCAGAGTCCCTCCCACGTTTGCGTTATACCGAGCTGACATCACTAAGGATGGCCAAAGATAAGAATACTTCGGGTCACGCAACCTGCTGGATACAATATCTCCCCGGAGGAACTCATGTTCTGAACCAGAAAGGGATTTCCAGATGTTATTCACATAGCTCTTGGTGATCATTGGGGAATTAATATAGGAATTTGCAATTTCTGACGCCTTCTCCTCGCTTCCCCTCCACCCGTTTGTTTCCCCGTTCACCCATTGATACTCCTCATACCATGGGCAGAGTTTTGTATAGTCCTGCTTAGACACATACACAAGATCCTGATAAGCGTCCGGGAAAATCTGAATCTGTGACTGTGGAACTATGTTATAGTCCCAATAGTCCATACTATTGCTTGCATCCAGTAAAACGTTAAGTGTGGGAGAAACTACAGTCGCGTATTCATTGGCTGTGGACTTCACATTTGACATTAAAATCCGATAATCCACCCCAATACCATCGAAGCTATGCTTTAAATCGACCTTTTTGTTGTAATCGCTATATTCGCCATAAGCGGTTGCAAAAGACGTAGCGCTACTGGCAAACGGAGAAAATGCTCTATCTACGTTCTCTTTCCAGGCAGAATAAATCTGTTGCACATAATCAATTTCTTTTGCCTCATATTTCATCTGATAATCCCATTTGCTTAGAAACATCGCAATGGTTTTGCAATATGGAATACCAGATGCGTGCAACTCATTCCTATTCACGCGTTCGCCTTCGTGATTATTAATGAAGTCCCTTACGACCTGCGGAGACCCACTTCCGATTGCATAATTAGTATAGCTCTTATCATAAATAGGTTCTCCTGCCGGTTCCTGATAAATGGAACCATCCAGTACAATACTCTGCCCTTCCACCCCACAAGCTGTCTGATCAGTAGAGGCAACCGCATTTAAAAAATTCAAGCATATAAGAATACTTGTAAGCAGCAGAATTTTCGTGATCCTTCTCTGTCGCATTCCTCTACATCCCCCTTATCTTTCGTTACGTTTACCGTCTTTCTCATTCATACTCGATATTTTCCATAGCAAGGACACCGGTACTCTGATCTGGTGTTCCAAACACAATATTGATCCGGTCTGGCTGGTACTGATACGACTGCGGCACTCCTGCCTTCATCGTTGTGCCATCAAAATATGGTACCTGAGAAATGGATACCAAGGTTTTGTAACCATCCTCACGGTCACCCTCCACCTGGAATACACCTTTATAATAATAATGATCACTGTCAATCTGCAGGGTACTTCCCATCCGATAAAGGATTGCCTGCTCGTTCGGTCCTAACAGATACAGATCATAATTGTATCTGGTCTCCATCTTTGGCTCATCACCGGGCCAATAACTTTCTGATCTGGTAATATTTAAAAAATCATCTGGTTTATCCAGCGATAAAGTAAGCCCCATTGCTTCTGCCATCTTATTCAGATTCACAACCGGCTCTCCATACATCCAATATTCCACGCAGTCAGACATATTCGTAAGCCCGGCTCCATAATCAATGTAAATAGCCTTCTCTTCCTCATTTTTATAGAACTCATCCGAAGATCCCCGTTCTTTGGTTAAAAACTGGTTCGCATATTTTTCGTCATGGTCATTCTTCAAATCCAAGGACTTTTCAAGTTCATCCATCTCATCAGTCTCTTCCACAACTTCTTTGCTTCCTCCAGCCTCAGTTTCTGATTTAACTTCGGTTTCGGTACCTTCCTGCTTTTCTCCTGCCCCTGTTAAGACTTGAAAAAGACTATATTTCTTTTCGGAGTCACCTACTACGATTCGGCGTTTTGAATTTTCCGTAAATACCGAGTCTGCAACAGCCAGATCATTCTCGCGATATTCGTTTTTTCTACTCAGCGTATAACCATCTGGTGTTTGGTAAAACACTGGCAATACCACAAGAATTCCCAGTGCAACCAGACCACAGATTACTCCGAATCCTGCCTTTTCCCTTCTTGTTATTTTTCTCATTTTTTTCTCCCAGATACAATTTCTCCATTTTATACTAAATTATAGCAAAAAGCGCAAAAAAAGGAAATGATATTCATGCCTAATTTCTTTTTCAGATTATCACACACAACGTTACAGTTCAGCCATACAGCTGATCTATATATGAAAAACAGAGAAATTTTACTTTTTTAGAGAAGGACTTATCCATAGAATTCCTTTCGTTCATAAATCATCCTCCAAAATTGATAAGTGCTGCTTGGCAGCCTGACATACCAATCTTTGGTTCACACTCATTATAATACATTTTGTGCATGTTTTGAACTTCCCCGCCCGACCCAACCCTCTCTCCATGACCTCCCATTCGTCAAGCAGAAACTTCACCCATCTGTCATTACATTCCCTCTTCATTTTCAAAATTGCTCGTTCCTTGAGCAATTATCTACCTCCTACCCGATTGTATATCTTTTAAGATTTTGGGATTTCCCAGAGTGTTGGAGTTTTACATAGTTCTATAAATTGCTTCATAAGCGAGGAGATGTATAAGCTTTTCCGATATGACAGGTAAACATTGGTTACAGGGGATTGAGTCAATCGGAAAAGGCACACGTCCAGCTGATCGTAAAGTGGGGCAAGGGTGGTGCTGGCCAATAGGGCGACGCCGATACCGTGTTGAACAAGCTGTGTGATGGTATAATTATCAAAAACTTCAAGAATGTGCTGCGGTGCAAAATTCTGCATCTGGAAGGCTTGTTCAGCAACAATTCGACTTCCTTGTGTTGGATAGTTTAAAATAAACAAATCATCCTTTAATTCATGTAAAGAAATCGGTTCCTTACTGTCCCAGTGCTTTACATGAGAGCATGCGACAGAAAGAGGATGAGACTGGGGGAGAACTGCCACGATATCAGATTGAGATAGTTTTTCTTGCATAAATTCTGGATAAGTAATGCTGTTAATGATAAAATCTACTTTTCTGTCAGCCAGTAGTTCTGTTAAATCAGATCGTTTGTTTCCGTGAACCAGTTTCAACTCTAAATTTGGCAGACGCTCCTTCATGAGAAGAAGCAGATTTGGCAGAAGTTGTTGTGTACGCATTGAGGACAGAGCGAGGGAAACCATACCAAAATTTTGATTCTGTATTTCACTTATCTGAGTTTCAAAATTGCGGTCAAGTTCCTGTATTTGCTCCAGCTTTTTTAGATACAGCTGTCCTTCATATGTAAAATCAACAGGGGAGAGATCCCGACGGAAAATTTTAAATCCTACTTCTAATTCCAGCGTCGTAAGGCGTTGGCTTAGGGCTGGTTGAGAAAGATACATTTTTCTGGCGGCAGCAGAGATTCCACCCTCTTTCTTTATTGTGTATAACATGTTCAGTTCTTTTTTGTAATCGTTCATAATATCTCCTTTATAGCAATCTGCATATAAGAAAAAATGAATGAAATATATAAAAACAATCCAATTTGACATATATATCAGTGTAACATATACTGAATTTACAAGAAAGACTTATTTAAAAAAAAGGAGGATTGTTATGGAGCTTAATTTGCAAGATTATGTGCAGGATATCATCAAAAAGAAGATTACAACGTATCATGTAGTTGTTCGACAACATGATAAAGTAGTTGGAAGATTTGATTGGAGAGATAATCGGCGAGACAATGTACACTCTGTGAGCAAGAGCTTTCTGAGTATGGCTATTGGTATGGCAATCGAAGAAGGAGTGCTGCGCCTGGATGAGAAACCGGCTGATATTTTTGCCGACAAATTGCCGAAAAATCCTTCCGAAAATCTGAGGAATATGACCATAGAAGATATGATAAAAATGGCTACAGGGCATGACTATTTTGTCCTGCAGGGGTATACCGGAGATCCAAAGTATCCGGGCAGAGATGAGCTTCATGATGAAGATTGGGTGCAATACGCGTTAAGTTTTGATGTACCCTATAAGCCTGGAACATATTGGAAATATAATAATTTTGGACCATATCTCTGCTCAGTTATTATTCAGGACAGAACTGGAGAGCGGCTTCGAGATTATCTGATGCCGAGATTGTTTAAACCGATGGACATTATCAATCCGCAATGGTTTGAGTCAAACGCCGGTTACACACTGGGGTGTGGTGGATTGCATCTCAATACATCAGAACTTGCAAAATTCGGACAACTCATGCTGAATAAAGGTGAGTGGGAAGGGAAGCAGCTTGTGCCTGCAGCCTGGATTGAACGGGCAACAGCATGTCAGATATCGAACAAGATAGAAGGAAAAGTACAGACCCAGGATGAGTGCGCCGGATATGGATATTTTTTCTGGAGATGTGCGAGAGATCATGCCTATCGTGCTCTGGGATGGGGGGGACAATTTGTGATTGTTCTTCCAGAGCAGGATGCATGCGTAGCCATTATGTCACATGATTTTGATTATCAGGGGATATTGGATAGTGTTTGGGAACACATTGTTCCACAGCTAAAAGCAAATTCATAAAAATACGTGGTAGGGAATTGCGAAACAAGTTCGCACTCCTGAGTGAACTACCCACCACTTGCTTGCGCTAAAGTGGGTAGTTCACCAACAAAAAATCACCGTATTTATGCGGTATTTGGCGTTTCGTAAACGCCTAAAATACGTGGGGGCGAAAGGAGAAAAGGTATGTTATCTTTAGTAGTTAATGTATAGTAAGTTAAATAATAAATA
>ERZ773115.413-NODE-413-length-47747-cov-5.430554_pt1 | contig 47747 bp, 66 predicted proteins | sample MGYA00511116_ERZ773115 | MGnify/ENA primary metagenome ERZ773115 (study PRJEB29015, sample SAMEA2737869) | human gut metagenome | biome: human gut; feature: human-associated habitat; material: faeces | place: China | collected 2012 ... | reverse complement strand
TTTCGTTTGATTATAATTTTTTGTTTACATTGTGAATTATACCACATGTTCGCGCGATTTTCAACTGTTAATCTACCCACCATTTTCCAAAAGCAGCAACAAATTCTTCGCGGGATCCGTAGTGTTCTAACCAGTAGTCCTGGCAAAGTTTTTTTAACTTGTAATCCAAGCTTCTGTCGAAGTGGACACCGTAGTCAGCCATATCATGCCAGTCAGCCCGGAGTGGAACCAAGAATCCGTATTTTTCGGAATTGGCTTTATTGCTTCCACCGAAAATGTGATGTATATGTATGTTATTTACATCGTTGCTTATATAGCAGCGATGCAGATCCTGTGTCAATATACTGTAATATTGACTGCGGTTGGTCGCTTTGGGCTTATAGCGGTATTGCTTTTTCTCTCCGGCGGCAACTTTGGCAGCATAAGAAGCACGAAAATTTGTTTTGGTTTTTAGCGTGGATCTGCTTTGCAATGGCTTGTATTCTTTCTCGCCGGAAGCAATTTTTCTGGCGTAACTGTCTCTTAAACTTGTACGTTTGATTGTAGATCTCCTCCTTTAGATACGTGAATTACACCACACATATACGCGAAAAATGGGAAAAAATATATGGGAAACCATTTGGAATTTCCCATATATGTCTGTAACGCCGTATTTCGCCATATATCGAACATTATTGTGTCAGCAATAAAATGTTCGTCTGTCACAATAAAATTTCAATAGCAGGCAGAATACGAGGTCGTGCTTATTATAATGAAAAGTATTGATGCGGTATAGTTCACAAAAAGCGTTAGCGGTAACCTGTAATTCGATAACAAGCTGTTTCCGATGTGGATTCGTACCGGTTTCCGCACTCCAGCATGTATTCTTTGCAGCCATTCGGAACGGCATAATAGCAATACAGGTCTGTTTTACTATCCCAGTCATAAATAATGTCATATGTTCTTGTGGTGCAAGATACCCCACGATAAACCAGGCGTTCTCCGTCCAATCCCTCAATCTTGATGTTGGTATATAAATCATTTTGAGATTGAGACAGGCTATACTTTACAACGTGCCACGAATATCCTTTTGGAGCATCTGCATATTCATACATAGATTCTCCAGAGGCACAATAATCTTTGATAATGCGGATAGCATCTTCTCCTGTATACAGCTGCTCAATGGTAATATCTCCACTTGAGAGCGAATTTTCGGAATCCTTATCATATGCGAAATAGGTTCCGGTCATTCCAATGGATAATAAGTGGTAAATGTCTGAGTATTTGCTTTCGACGGCACCTTGGTTGTTTCCGACATCCAATCCGGTCTTTTTTCCTGTTGTAGCTATAGCCGGCTGATCTTTGATATCTGTTGCTTCGGTTTCGCTTGCTTCTTCCGCCGGAAGCTCGGTAGCCGCAATGATTTCTACAGTTTCCGTATTTTCTATGGTTTCTGTTTCTACCGGCAGTTCGGTCGGATCTGATACACTCTCCGTGTCTTCTGTAGCAGAAAGCGATTCTGTTGATTCTGCATTATGCTCGCTCGACGATTCAGTTGGCAAGGTTGCAGAGGATTCGGCATTGAGTTCGGTATCTGATACGATTGATTCCGATTCTTCTGTATCACCCGCAGAAGACAATGTTGCTGCCGTTTCTGTAAGAGTCAAAGATTTTGCGATGTGTTCGACGATGGACTTTGCGTTTGAGTCCAGCTCCGAATAGCTTTCGCCTCTTACGCCAACAAACATAGAGCATTCGTAATCTCCCGTGGACACGTAAGCGAATTGTCCAACAAATACACCATATACTTCTGTGGTGACAGATACATCCCCCTTTACGGTAGCCAGCAATTTGTAGGACTCGCCCTTTTCCTCAGTTTCATATGAAATTTTTTTATCTTCTGCACTAAACCAGATCCCGTCCAATGAATTTTGGGTGATTGCGGATTCCATATCTGTAGCATCCTGCAATCTGTAGCCAGTCTGATTTTCGACAGCAACAACGACCTGTCCGATATTAAACAGCAAATATGTATTTTCCCCATCTTTATACAGATATGTATTGCTGCTGTAATCTTCATCTTTTGAGATGTTAGTGATTGCGGTTGCCTGTGCAAGGAAGTTTTCCGGCATATCAAATTCAACACCATCAACAGATGTTACGACGGTATAATTATCCTGATGCTTTTCATAAAGATTATTACCGCACCCGCAGCAAACCGTCATGATAAGTGCCATTGTTAATATGGCAAACCTTTTAAAGCTAGTCATGCAATGTCCCCTTTCTTTGAACGTCTAAACATTCAGCTTTTTATCCAGTTTTTCAAAAAATGCAAGCGAATGATCCAGCTGCTCGTCTGTTAAGTCCGAAACATATAGTCTAACCAATTCTACCAGACGGTCTTCTTTTGGCTGCCGATCAAATGCATGATTTGCGGCGCCTGATATATATGTTATAAGGTCTTCATATTTTTGAGCGTCTTCATCTGACAATTCTTCGTTTGCAACATCGGGCGGCATTAGGCGAACAATACCGTGTTTTTCATGTATCTGTGCTCGTGTCATTTTTTGATCCTCCGATCCATACAATCTAATATTTTGGTTCCTGCTGCTTTTTCATCCAGGAACATGTTATACCCAAAAAAAATTGATCAATACGATAAAAACGCCTATCGCACCTCCGATAATATAATGACGCATTTCAAAGAACGAATCTTTTAAAGACTTCTCTTTTTCTTTGAGTGCTTTTATTGCAAGAATCCATAATCCTATTATGGTTGAAAAACTCACAGCCCAAATTTTTAAAAATGGGTTTACCGGATCAAACAGCGGCTTGCACATCTTTATCATCACAAAAAAGCCAGCGGTAAAGACGAACATCTTACATATTCTATCTAAATTCTCCTGATATAATAATTCTTCCGCTTTTTTTTCATCTTCACTTTTCTCACCTTCATTTTTCCGTTTTTCTTTCTGGAATTCTGATGTCCATAATATAATGTTAATAGTTATCAATATCACTATTAACATTACAAATCCCAAAAATCCCTCCAAAGTACCCAAGAGCTTCTCCTCCTTATTATATATAAGTGAATTATACCATAAAAATACCGAAAAGTCAATTTTAATAAGGGAGACCACTAGCCAGTTCCCATAATACAATGTTAATGGTTATCAATATTTGACATAATAATGATCAATACTACAGAGACAAAAATTCCTACCGTTATTCCAGTAATAAGATCTGAGAATGAGCATTTTAAAGTATAAAAGGTTCCCATTGTAGCCAATGGCTGCCATACATACTTGTCAGCCAGTCCCATAGTTACGCCTAGAATCACAGCGACTGCCATTAAAGTAAGAGGCAGATATACGCAAAGCCATACAAACAGCTGAAAAAACTCAGAATATCTAAGTTCTTCAAGAATGTTGATTATAATATGGCATCTTTTTTGGGGAAGTTTTTGTTCGTCCGGCTGGCTCGCTAAAATATCTTTTGCCATTTTATGTGTGTATTTAGCAAGCGCCTCTGCTTTATCTGTAACCATGTCATCTTGTCCGCTAATACGGAGTCGCTCCAGATCATTTGTAATTTTCTTAATGGCTCTGTCTTTTCTTTTCATTTAATTGCTCCCTTTTTTACCTATTGCAAGTGAATTATACCATAAAAATACCTTACGGTCAATTCAAAAGAAAAAGGGAGAACCCAGCTCTTAGCTGGCGTTCTCCCTTACCTCACGTTCTATTCGGATGATACTTCCCTGGCTGTTTAGATTATATAGATAATCGTCAAGCCCATTAAAATTCTCGGAAGTAACAAACTTTCGTATGTTCTCCCCCATTTGCGGATTTTCCGCAATAAGCCTATTGACATCCTCCAGCTTTAAATGTGGTTCCTTGATCACAATTAGGTTCACATAGTTTCGCAGCGTTTCATTTGCTCTTGCAAACAGTGAAGACAACTGGGATCTGTAGGCTACCCTTTGTTCTGGCGTCATCTGCCGGACGTTTCGGTAATATTTACCAAAAAGTTGAATTACTTCATTGCGCAAAAGATCTTCCCGATCTTCAACAACAGGTTCCATTACGTCCATTCTGATCCCTCCATTTCGGGTACACTTGCATACTTTGCTGCAATTGAATTGCATGAGCCGATTCCGAAACAATCCGTTAAGAACTCCAGTTCCTCATTTTTTAATCTGGCGAAATCCTTCTGAGCCGCCTCGTTCTGTGATTTGTTGTAATTTGCCATAGCCATTCCCTCGCTTTCTTCCCTTTGATGGGACAACAAAAGGGCAGGCGGATTTACCGCTTGCCCTTAATGATTTGAATAGTTTACTGTTTATAAGTGTATAATACCACACCTATTCGATCCGCGCAACGTATTTTTAGTATCTTATCACAATTTCATTAACTTGCCAAGTATGGGTTATCTTTCAAGCGATAATCGCAACCCATTGCCAATAAAAACTGCTGATATCTAAAAATATCGTCTTTATTCAAAGAAAAATCTACTTCTAATCCACAGTTGTATGCGGTAGGCATTTTTAAAGTAACCTCATCTTCGATATCGAAGTCTTCTCCATCGCCGTCGTTCCAGCCGCCGGTTGTCATTTCTACTACAATTTCATTCCATGTGTAATCCCTACGAATTTCCCCAATGCTAACTGGGTGGAAAATTTCCGTAAGAATATACTTGATCTCATCGTCCGTTAGATCTAAGAATTCTCTATATTTCATGATATCTGTCCTTCAATCTTGATTATAGATTTTCTAAATACTTTTGTCTGAATTTGCTGCCAGCATCACAAATATAACCATATGTATCATGGACTATATCATTATACTCTCCTCCGTCTTCCCGGCAGCATTTTCCATTTCTTTCTTTTTAGCTTTTTATTTTACCCTTTGCTTTCTGCAATAGCCACACAAATTTACTGCTTTCTTCCGGCGTGAGATTTTCCGAAAAAATAATATCATTAGTCCATACAAGCCCCTGTTCTAGTTCTGCATAACATGGCTCGATTGTATCTTCATCAACAGGATAGGCAGTATTTTCATCATTGTCCTTCATGATATGATACTGTCCACACATTTTTGTAAGGAATCCTTGTATTTCTTCACCATTATCAATCCTTTTTGCTTTGTGATGTAAAATCATAGTTATTCACCTTCCTTGTATCTTAAGGTTATGGATTTCATTTGAACAGGCTTCCTTGAGATCATCATTTCTAGTCAAACAAATACCAATGTTTTGTACCTGTAATGCAATTATAGTCTTCCCACATGTCGCAGCTTATGCTGTTTTGGTTGAACCCTACCGCTATACAGTCTTTGTCGTTTTCTGATTTTTTTAATATCTCGTTTTGCTCGTTTAATGACAAATTATCATCCCGCTTGGCAAATTCCTCATATGCATCAATTACTTTTCTTATATCTTCTTTTTTAATTAACACAAAATCATATGTGGATCCCAACACAATTTTTTCAGTGTCAGTTAATCTGTCATCCCAGATTAAATTCCATGTTTCCTGTTCTAATTTAGGATCCAAGTAGCTAAAATCACGTCCGAGATATTTTTGGGATAATATGCTCCATATTATCCAAGATCCTCTTGAAGCATTTTTTACACGTCCTGCCGAACTGGGATTACCCTTTTTATCGAACTTTATAACTTCCGTATAACTCATAATCACATTTTCCCCCTTATTCTTGGAATGAATCCAATTTCCGCCTCTGCAAACCATCTGTCTGCTATTGTGCGTGTTAATTCAATTTGAAGCATAAGCACTGTATTCGCTCCAAAATCCTTTTCATATTCTTTTTTAATTTTTCCTAATTCATTATTTTCAGAAAATCCAGCGCTCTTTTCCGCATTTAGAAATTGACAATATAACACAGACAACTCCTCATTTGTTTTTTTCTCAAATACATTTACATGCATAATATTTGTTCTCCATTTCTATCAACTCGAAAGCTAAAATTCATTTGCTGTTAGTTTGTCCGGATACCCTATTTTGACAGCCTGATTCACTGGATATTATTTATACCGAAGATCACTGTGGACTTCACTGGCAGGAAAACATCTTCTCTTTTTTGATCATATGTGAATTATACCATAAATACACGTCTCGGTCAACTTGTTTAGAAAAAAGAGAGCGGAAGATTGTTCTCCCGCTCTTACAGATTATTCCTCGATTATTACAACTTCATCCGTAAAGGCACCTTCGTTCGCCTGATAATTTACCTCTTTTATCTCTGTATCCAGATAATGATATATCGTGACGGTGTATGTTCCTGCTTTTAAGTAGCTATAGTCTACAGATAGTAAGTGATTTTTGGCGTCAACATCCATATTTTCTGATGTCCCGTCCTCATATGTGACTATGCCCCATATGGTTCCATCTCCGTCATAGGTGGCAAAAAATTCAATTTCCTGGTCATCTTCATCAAAGGTAAATGTGGTGTCTTCCGCAATAGTATCGGCTTCTTTAATGGTACTTTCATATGAAATGGAGACAGAAACAGATTGTGGCTTAATGTTAATGGTCCAATTCCCTGCCATAACTTCTGCCATTTCAATGCTTGCAACGCCATCTTCGGCGACCATCTCATACATTGTATCGTCTGGCGCAATGAGTATCGCCTGCATTTTTTCGTCCGGGCATTCATTTGTGTCATATGTCACGGAAAACAAAATATTGGTGGTCTTTTCCTTTACAGTTATTCGATATTGCTGTGAGTTTGCCTTTAATTTTTCAACTTCTGATACTTGTGACACAGTGTTCATATCGCAGCTCGCATCGTCGCCCGTTCCTTTTTCATAGTCGTAATACTTGAACAAGCCGTCATCTATTGAGTAATACCCGCTTGGAATACCCTGTGGCAAGGAAATGGACATGTACCCGTTCTTAGTGTCCGTTGCTGGATCCGTTGTATAAGACTCCAGATATTCAAGCATAATGTTGTCGGCAGTAAGGTTTGCTTCCTTATATGCGCTTCCGACATAGTAGGCGATCTGATACACTCCGTTTTCTTCCAAATTGGTAACGACTCCATAATCGCTTACCATTGATTCTGTTACCGGAGTGCCATTGATCGACACTAAGCGGATTTCATTGGATTTTGCTGTGTAAAACAAATTGTATGCAGCTGAATCTTTAACCAAATTGCTTTGCGGGAAGGAAATATAGCCATCACTGTTATAGGTCCCGCCATACATACCAAAAGAATATCCGATATATTTGTACCTTTTCAATTCCTGAGAATCAATTTCAGATTTTACGCTTGGAATAGCAATGATACTGGTTGAATATGCCGACGGAATCATATCAAAATCTTTCGTTAGACTGATAATTTTATTGTTCTCTTTTGCCTTATATGGAAGATAGAAATATGCACCCTCTTTCACATAATAGGTTTCATTTTCAAGATCTTTTTGCTCTACTGCCGTTACCTTGTAGACATCATCCTTATTTACAAATAAATCTTTTTTGCTGCATCCGCTGAACATCATAGCGCATATAAGTGCCGTGACACTAAGTACCAAATTGAGTCTTTTCATTTTTTGCCTTCGCTTCCTCTCTGCTCTTTCTCAGATACATTCGTATAGTAGAGCAACTGCAGCCATACTTTTCTGCAAGCTGTCGGTAGCTTACATGTGCAGTCCCCTTTTTATTATAATCTTCAACAATCGCGTTGCGAATTTCCTCGGAATACTTCTCCGTTCCCCATTTTTTACCCTTGAAATAATCGGTTCTTGTTTGCAGTACCAAGTTATTGAACGCAATGTTTCGTTCGTTTCCATCTTTAAATGACAAGATATACTCTTTCAATCCGTTTGTCATATTGTGCGGATCCGTAAGCTGTACGCCAGTTATGGCTTCGTATACGACTCTACCAGCCTTATAGATATGCTTTTTCCCATCTACCCGTATCATTACGGTACCGCGAGCACTAATAATAAGTTCTTTCCCCTTTGCATTAAAAATCTTGCCGTCTTTTGTAACTGTGTTGCCATAGTAACTATATGTCTTTTTCTCCATAAATTTTCTCCATTGCACTACACGTTTTCATTGCCAGAGCGTATAATGTTTGTCTTTCAGTTTCATTTAACGGCATTTCATTTCTCATGATATTGCATAACTGATCCGGTAATATGTTTTGTGCTGCAGCCAGGTCAAGAACGGAAATTGCCTCTTCATGGCTATATGCTTTTTTATACTCTCTCTTACCGGTTAAAGCTTCATATACATCTGCCATCGACACCACACTTATTTCTGGAGGTATCGTGCTTACGCCAAACGGATATCCGCTTCCATTCATTCGCTCGTGATGATATAAAGCAATTTCTACTACTTCTTTTCGTATGTTGTTGTCTGCATTCAATATTTGTGCGCCATACAGTGGATGTTTATTGATGAGTTCTCTTTCCCCGGCTGTAAGGCGTCCATTTTTGTTGATCACACTATATGGAATTCTCGATTTCCCTATATCATGAAGTAAAGCGCCTTGTATAATAATACTCTCCGCCACATCCAAGTTAAGGTTCTCAAATATCCAAAGGGCATAATATGCGGTGCAAATACTGTGTACGCATGTGTTGTGATGCGTCTTGTCTAGCCGTTGCAAATATTTTGCCACATCGGTTGTAATTCCGTTTAGCAGTTGATCCTTTCTCTTTTGATTCAAGATTTTTCCTCTTACTGAAGGTATACGCAATCATGAGGATACGCGCCCTCTTTTGCGCAGTCCGATAAAGTTCCTGTGTCCGTGCTGCCTGCCGCGTCAGGGCAGTCACTCGAATGATAATATATGCTTCCATCAGCGTCCTCTTTGATGTAATATAATTTGTCTTCTGACAGATCTGACGCTGTGAATGCAAATATATCCGTATAATTTCTATACGTTAGCGTTTGAGTTCCCTGTGACAATGCAATCACGCATGGCATGTCCATGACACCAACCTCATCGTTATCATATGCACTGTTGATCGTGATAAGGTAATTGGCATTATAGGTATTAAACCATGTATTCTTTGTGTTTGCATAATAATTGACCTGCTCATTCATGATCGAGGCTATGGTAATATTGCGCTCTTCCTTAAACAGTTCCGGATCACTCATGAAGCTTAACGCCTCCGGATTGCCTAATGACGCATAGATGTCTCCGTAATATCCGCTGCATGTTGATTGTTCATGGTACACCGTGACATCCTCGTCCAGTCTGAAATTTACAACATAGTCTCCATATGTTTCTGTCCATGTATTTAAGCTGGTCATTTCTTCCTTGCTTTCGGTATTGCCATTTTCATTTTGAAATGAATTTTGGTACTCCATGTAATAGCCGTTCCAATCGACAATGAAAGTCGTGGATAAATGATATTTGTTCGTTACCTTTTTATCTTCGGTGATCGTATTGTTATTCTTACCGTAAATATTTTGCAGAGCTGCAACAGCTGACCAGCGGACATTTTCATCACCGTAAACTAACACTTTCCCTTTTTCCCCAACATTCAACGCACTATCCGTGCTGGCAAGCAAAGTTTGTTCTTCTTTCAAATTGGAATTGTTTGTATCTATTACCTGGTCAACATAAAGTCCAAACCCAAAGAACAATAGGATAAAGATTGCAATGAACAAAATTGCACTATGTGTGATCTTCATATATCAACCCCCATTTGCACCTACAGTCCCGCTGTATGTTGTAACGAGGGTGCCGGCATCTGTCCTGGAACCAAACATCCACGAGAGCACATTTGATGCTATACTAGCGTTTTTTCGTGTGACTGTTATAGTAATCGTATCTCCTATGTTCATAGGATAGTCATAATTTTCTGTGGCACTCATATCATACATGTACTCCAGAATCTTATCATTTGGTGTCGTACTCCAATCTTTCATGACATCACCGGTGTCTGTAGGAAACGCCACGGCAGAATCATAAGATAAGGAAACATCATATGATCCGGTCCGGCAGATGTGTTCGTATGTTTTCTGGTAATTATCAGCAGAAATTTTCCCGGTTGTTCTACATTCATCCACAAAACTGACAGCCATGTCCGAAACGTAAGAGGTAGACACCGCATCCACACGCATAAGTATCAGCATTACCGCAATGATGATTCCCATGAAATACATGAAATATGAAAACATATCTCCAAATATATCTTTAGGCATAAAAATCCCTCACTGTTTTTCATAAATTATTTGAGTCACATTTCCGCTTGTATCACGAACATATTTTCGCAGATATGTGGCATCAACATTGACCACGTTTTCTGAAAGTAAGATTGTTGGGTCATCGTTTCTTGCATATAGCAGCAAATTCTTGTCATCATACATTTCAGTATTTAGATCATGCAGTCGATTTCCCTTTATAACAATGTTCATAGATATATCATTGAGCACATCGGTATAGACCTGCTTACCGCTGATTTCGCCATCGTATACAATCTTCCCATCAACGACATATCCGTTGTACATCGTGTTTTCCGGCATCGTTTTGGAAACCGTCGTGTTATAATAGCACGCATCCTGCACGCCAGAGGTGTAATTATACAAGCTTACCAGAAAAGTGAATATTGCCGTTACCGACATTGCAAAGAGTATGGTATTCACCGAAATAAGTAGAAAATCTTTAATTTTCCCTTTCATAATTGCAATCTCCTTTTGAGGTAAAACAGTCTGCACGTTGTTATCGGCAAAGTGCAGACTGCAGGTTCCTTATTCGACCGTAAATCGGATGCCGACAATACCCTGATCTCCTCGTACAATTTCACCATAGTAAGATGTATTTGGATTGATATAGTAGGCAACGTCGGTCTTCTTGTTCATTTTTCGCAGAACGGTGTCGTTTGTTGAGAGCAAAGTGCCGTTCAGAGTGGTTGATCCATCGGCGTAATTTACAGATTGCGTGGAGCCGCCGGCTGACACATAAGAAACCCAGATATTTTCATCGCCAACGAATTCCTTGATGGCACTTTGCACCTGCGCCCCTTTTACGCTACCTTCATATTTTGTATACACTGTCTCCAGCGCTGAATCGCCTGTTTTGGAAGTTTCCTCCATGCCTCTTGTATAATAATACTTTCCGACGGCAATTCCGGCAAAAATAAATCCGATAAATACTAACGTTACAATAACACCTACTCCACTTTCAAAAAATTCTGAGATTTTATCTTTCATTGTATTTTTTCCTCCTTATGTGTTAAAACAACTGATTCAGTTCAGTCATCATATTGGCAGCGTATATTATGACTGGGACTACCAGACATAACGCTGCAGTTGTTGCAAAAGGGATAAACGATATGATTCCAGCCAGGTTGGCGTTACTCTCCAGGCGCTCATTCATTTTCTCTTTGCGGTCCTCTTTGTTATAGTTTTTATCTGCTTCGATCTCTGAAAAAGCGTCTGCGACACCACATTTATCAATTGCCAGTAAGTTATCAATAAAATTGACAAACGGTTCGTAGGTCGCCTGATCCTGCATTTTCCTTAAAGCATATTGTTCACCTTGCCGTAAGTTGATGCGACATTCCGCGATGTCTTCGCGGAAACAGAATGAGAAGCGCTCCATCCACTCCAGTATTCCCTCTGTAGTCATGCCACTCATATGCATCAACACAAGCATAAGGCTTTGAAACTGCATGACCTCATCCGCTTTCCGGTTTTCAATGACATTTTTCTTAACCATCATGAACAGGTCCGGAATGTGGCATGTGACGAATCCAATTAGTAGAGCGATAAATATGTACCAGAATTTAAAGTATGTATGATAATACTTGTCCATCTGCTTTGTAACATAATCTGCGACCTCCTGCGCATATGTTTCGTTCTTTATCTCCGAATGCTGCAGGATATCATTTTTTAAAGTTTCGCTGTCTACCTTGGCTTCCGTGCGGGAGAAATACAGTTTGTTATTCGCATACGATTCTGCTGTTTCCTGCATGAGGTCTCGGTAGCTGTCACTTGGAACGACACTATCTGTAAAGCCAGAAGAAAAGTCATGCAAATAACTTGCCTTTTGACTGATATCGGATACAAACAATATCCCGATGGTGAGCAGTGTTGCACCGACAAAATACATTGTTTTTTTGAATAGGTACACACGAACACCGGAATAGTCTCCCATTGCCTGTAGGTCATCGTTGATTTTTTCATACTTCACATAATTGCTGTTTATGATGTTGGCAATAAAATCATCCAGCGGCTTTACCTTATCAAGAATGCGGGAATATACATTCTCTCCTCGCTCCACAACGATATCCCGGTCTTTCAACAGCTCAATAATCTTGTAAACAACATATGCGATTGCAAAAATTGTCACCATTGCCACAACACCATAAATTCCGTTATAGTATTGCCCTAATTCAGGCATTCTTGTTTTTGCCCAATTTTCAAAAGGCTTTACTGCAACAACTGGCGCCAATGCAATAAAGGATAATCCCTTGAACAGATTTTTTCTGCGCCGGTTTTCAAGCAAAAAATTGCTGATGTCATCCTTCAGATGATTTGTGTCTTCAATAAACACCGAATTCCCATTCCCCAGCGTCTTATCCCCGTTTTCTTTTATAGACGCGCAAATTGATAAGAATTCCGTGAAAAACTTATTCGGGGATGAGGCAATGTATTTGTCCATTTCAAGCTTTATTTCTGTACTTGTGAGAATGTCATATAACGTTTTGAAATGAAGACTTATCTCAAAAGGCAGATCGTTTATCGTTTTCAGCAGCGCCACATCAACGATTGGAACGTCTCTGTAGTGATGTCTCACTTTTTCCAGCGCATCACGAAATTGAAGCATAACCAGCTCTTCCATTTTGTCCAGGCGCTTATCTATGACGGAACTAACTGCAACGAAACAAATAAGAAGACCAGCGCAAGTAAACAACAAATCTCCTTTGCCAAGAAGAAACGTAAGTATAATGCCCGTGATGAATAAATAGGTACCCCTTTTTAAAAGAGCACCCACCTCTGTTTCCACAGAGAAATCGTCTGCCGGGTAATAAAGGACTACTCTGGAATGCACTTTTCCATATACTTTATTAAGTGGCGGATATTTGAATATCCGAACAATGCGGCTGATACGCGTGTTCTCGGTTCCTCTTACTGCAATATCGCCGATTTCCGCTTTCTTTTTCTTCTTTTTTTTGAGCCACGTAGCAATTACTGCAGCGACAACAATGACGAACCCAACAAGCAAAACCCAATTCTGGCGAATAGAATTTATGATGCTTGCTGTAACTTCTGTTGTACCCACTCTCTCACCTCCTCGGCATCATCACCCTTTTCCGATACCAAAGCTAACATCTTCATATCGTTTTCAAAAACGGCAATTTCATCGTATTGTAGTTTTGACTTAATCTCTTCTAGCATTCTTTCAGTCGGAAGATTTACAAGCTTAAACTCGCCCAATGCATTTCCGTTTTCATCGAATTTTTCATGACCATCTTCGATAATTGGATACCGCTTAACCAGGACTCTGGTAGAATAGAGTTCTGGATCTGTAACTCGGTGAAAATACTCCGGCATATCAGCCAAGGCAATCTTTAACTTCTCCGCGATTTCATCGTCAGATTTTACACCAAGTTTCTGGGCTAATTGCGCATCCGATTCATCAAACGAATGCAACTTTTGCTTTTTGGAAAGATAACTTAACTTATCTACTTCTTCCATCTTTTGTGATGGGTATTTGACTGCAGAAATCGGGATTATTTCACTGATTCGATCAATAAAACGATCCTTCCGGATTTTATCCAGATGACAATCAATATTTAACACTTTTGCAGTCATTGCGACAGCATCTCTCTTATCCTTATATAATCCCATCTCCAACAAGTTGTTGGAAATAGATTCTACAAGATCTTCTGCCGTTTTGGCGTGGTGGGTAAACATAGCAAACAGAGATGCAACCATTGCCGTCTGTATAACGTGACTTGCCTGCACTGCATTTGCAATTTCACCTAAAATATTTACGGCACCATTTGTTTTCTTCTGGAAGTTTAATCCCTCTTGCTCAGAAATTGTCTCCGTTTCCTGAAATTCAGAAATGTTTCTCAACGGGTATGTATAGCGCAAATGCAATTCGTTCATTAACTCTTGTATTCGTATGTTGAATTCTGTTGGAATAAAGCGAACTACAGACTTAAGCCATGTTGTTTTTCCACAGCCTTGGCATCCAGTAATTGCAATATTTCGCTGCCCTTTAATCATCCAATCCATCATAACAATTGGAATGACCTTATTCTTATCGTGCACGAGATTTGCCGGCTCCACTGATGGGGCGGAATCAAACTTTCGCAAATAAAACTGATAGGAATCAGCGAATGGCGGACGAGCAACGTTGATACGTGATCCGTCAATTGTGGTGCCGCCAACCTTACTATTTTGTTTGCTTAATACCTCTGTTGGCTCGTATTTGTAAATGTTATTGCATATACGCTCCAACTCAGCTTGAGACTCAAAGGAACAACATTCGAGATGTATATTGATGCCACTTACCATAATCCATACAGATTCCCACGAATAAGTAGTGTTTTGAGCCTTCGTCTTTGATGCAATTTTGCCGCTTGGAATTCCAGATACACCACCGTCGATTTCATCAATATTAAGCTCGTTAAGCAAATCCACAATGCCAAGAGCCTGACTCTTTTCAAACACCTTTTGTGCAAGAATTTCCAGCTTGTCTTCATAAGTTAAGGTTACAATGCCGAGATTTTTAGATGTAACAAGCCCCAATTCTTTACGCATGAGAGGATCTGTTTCAAAAAGGCATTTATAGATCAACTTGATCTGTTCACGCGTGACAATGTAATACTCTTCTCCCGCGACTCTTTGTTTCTTAATCAAATCCCATTCGCTCGGAGCTGCCATTTCTAAAAATCCATCTGCCCCATATTTCTGCATGTATGGATACAATACCGTTCGGAAACGGTCATTTGAAGAAAGTTTGTCCACATCATCAAAAGGGAAAATGTCATTGATATTCTCTTCTGACACCTGAATCTTGCTGTTTGCAACAAGAATATCCTTGATGTAGTTTTTTACATAAAGCTTTGCGTTTGTATCGCCAAAGCCAGCTCTCTCCAAGTTATCCCCCAACGTTGCGATATGTTTTCGCTTCTTTTCAAGCTCTTCGCGGGTTAAGCGATCATCATTGATGTTTCTTTTGGTCATCCGGGAAAATTCTGCATTGACTTCCCTTACGATCATATCGAAATCGGCACGCGGATTTTCTTCTTCGGTAAAGTCATCAAAGACCTTGCCTTTAATGTTTGCATCGTAGTAGCGTTTGCCGCCAATAACGATAGCCCCAACGATGCCGATCGTTAGTAAATAATTTAAAACCATCCTATGCCTCAACTTTCTTTGTTCTTCTGGCTCTGGTTGTCTTTGGAGCCGCAGTTTCTTCGCTCTTGACCTCTTCTTCCGTGACCTCGGCTTTTGCGGCAGCTGCTTTCGTGACTTTTTTTGTTGCCGTTTTAGCAGGTTTTTCCAGCGCCTCATCAGAAGCGGCATCATCCGCTGCTACCTTGGCACTTTTTGCTCGTGTCGTTTTGGCTTTAGGCGCTACTGTTTCAGCTGCGTCTTTTGCAGCGGGTGCTTTTTTCACAGTGGTCTTCTTTGCGGTAGCTGTTTTCTTTGCGGTAGACGCTTTTTTCTTGTCATTGGCTACTGAAACTTCTAAATCCGTATCGGATACTACCGCTGCTTTCGCCGCAACTTTTGCGGCAGCCGTTTTGACCGTGGTCTTTTTTGCGGCGGTGGTTGTCTTCTTTGCCCCCGTTTTGGTGGTTTTCACCGCCTCCGCTTCTGTCTCTTCAGGCGCCGTCTCCGCCACAGTGACCTTTTTGGGTGCAGTCTTTTTTGCGGCAGTTTTTTTTGCCGGCTTTGTCGGTTTTTCCTCCGCTTCTACCGTTGCCACCACTTCCGCTTCTGCCGGGGCATCTTCTATCTCCGAAGAAATGACGATCCCGTCCAGCCCTATAGCGGGTTCATCCGCATCGGGTGTTTCATCCTGTAACGCATCCTGGTTTTGTGGTTTGTGTGACTTTGAGAAGATGGAGAATAATCCAGAATGCTTCTTCGGCTTTTTCTCGGTATTCAGTTCTTCATGCGGAAGATCCTCATGTGCTTTTGCAACCGCATCCTTGTGAGGGAGCAACGGAGCATTTTCTGTAAACATACTAAAGTCGCCGGTTTCGTCTTCTTTTTTGTAACCGTCTAAATCTTTCTTGACGCGCGGTTCCTTTGCTTCACGCATTTTCTCAATGCCGGAAAGGATGTTTCGGACATCCTTATACCACGCATAATTCACATCCGTTTTTCCTGCTTCCGTGTTGCGAAGCAAGAAGTACAGTAAGCGACCTTTCATAGCCGCATCCGTTGCCCGGATATTGAATGTCAGTGGGTAAATCGGTTCTCTCTTGGACACATAAGCATTCTTCATTGATTTCATGGAGAATTCCGAATCCCCATGGAAGTCGGTCACCACGTAGAGGATGTTCTTACCGTACACATCTCCCTTTGTCATGTGTCCCTGGCGCAAGCAGTAAACGGAACGATTCACAATGTCCATTTCATTTACAATCTTGAGCAGGTCATCGTCTTTGGAATCTACCAGAACATATACGTTTTGGTATACTTCCGCTGCGGCAGTCAAAATCTCTTTAATATCTTCGATCCTGTTTGCCAGAGTTTTGGTAAACTCAACGTTTTTGCTGATTTCCGCCACGTCAAGTGCAAACTTGGTCCTTCGCATCGGCGTACAGAACTGCTCGAACTCGGTTGTTCCAAGAACTGTGCCGGCACAGATCCGGAGCAAAGAGTCAATACCGGTTTCTGCAAAACTGTTTTTGGCAATTCCATATGCAATGTCCGTATTCTTATTAAGCGTGTTATCCGCCGTATCAATATCCGGATTTATCAGCTGAACGATTAACGTCTTATTGCCGTTGATCAGCGAATCCATTCCCGCCAATGTTGAAACCGTCTGCACCGCCTTGTTGTTTTTATGATTCATTCCCTGTACTGTAATAATCACTCTTCTATCACTCCTTTAGCTGTACAGAATTTTTTTTAAATACTTGGCATCCGCTGCGTCCACCTTATAGATAACCGGTAACAATGCGGTTACGATAGACGCAATTCCGGTTTTTCTCGGAAGCTTTGCATCTTTGTTGATCTGGAGCAAAATGTACTCCCTGTATCCGCCATCGTCCAAGCCATCCATCATGAATTCCTCAAAATCCAACTGAAAGGCTGCGCTAAGAACTTTTTCCGATGTTTTTGCCGTAACCGCATTTCTTAAAATGCAATATACCTTGCTGTCGAATAATGTGTCCCGGAACGGTCGAAGCATCTCCCATTCACTTTCATTCTCCGACGGGGCAAAAATGGTAATGTTTCGGTAGTTGTTGTACCGGGGATACAATCCCTCATAAATGATCACCACATCATATTCCTGCGCTTCTTCCAAGCCTACCAGCTTATTTCTGGCAACGGTTACGGACCCGTACTCTGACACATGATCCTGTTCGCTTTTGTCAAAAATGTGATACAAATCTCCTGTAATACTGTTATCAACGGCAAGGGTCTTAACATTGAGACCCTTGCCAATTCTGAGAAGATAATATACGATGTCGCATCTTTCTGTGCCTACATAATTTACTACCATCTGATATCTCCCCTCCTTAATTTTTAATCACGTCTGTTACGTCGTCAGAGCTTATGGAAGCGTCAACATCGGTGGTGCTTGACTCGTCGGCAGCTGCATCGGATGAGTCATCATTTGTTGTGGAGTCATCACCGGTGGTATCCATGGTTGTCTCGTCCGTCGGCTCTGCGGCACTCATATCCTGCTGGCTCTGCAGAACAGACGATTTTGCGGTATCCGTCAGACCAAATCCTTCATTAACTGCATCTAACTGCTCTGTAGTGAGCAATCCTAACCGGCTTTCCAGTTCCAGACGGGCGCTTGTGTTAAGTGTTTCTGACGCAACCGTCACAACATTTGGATCCTCTGCGATCAACTGCTTTGTGACTTCGCTTACCGGGTAGGTTGGCGTTGCCGTTTCCTGAATATTGCTTTCTACATATCTGGTGGTGTAGAGTCGGGTGCCAGTCGTTGTATAAGCATCAACCATAGCACACGTAAACCGTAAAATTTCCTCTTCATTCAGATTCGTTGAAAACACACAGTTCTCAAGGTTGATATCCTTGATGGTCTTCTGGGAAAGTACAATATAATCGCTTCCATCAGGGAAAGTAATTCGCACGTCGATAACATCATTCAGTGCCTGTGTTGTTACGAGATTAACCGCTGCAATCTCATAATCTCTGGTATCATTTGCGATCTCTTCATCGGTAATCATCGAATACATGACCGGTACGCCCGCTTCAATATCCACGATAGCCGTTGATCCGATATCGTCCGCCGTAATGTAAAAGTACGCATCCAACCCGGTATATACCGGCTGCATCTCTACGTTTTCTGCTGTTATCTTTTCGCCCTTGGCAATATCTGCCGTGGCTACATATACGGTCTGACTGTTTGCTTCAAGTTCTGCTTCCTTAGCTGCCAGCTCCTCGGTGTGGTTTGAATTCTGTTTGTATTCATAGCCGCCAAAGCCAGCCAGCCCAACGATCACAGCAACAACCAGTGCTTTAATAAGATTTTTCTTTTTCTTCCTCATCTTTTCTTACAAATTTCTCCTTTTGCAAACTTATCCTCTGTGAATGGTTCCGTACAGAGTGCAATCTTTCCGGTTGACCTCTTTAATCCTTACAGACACTTTGTCTCCTCTGAGGTTTACACCAGATGCAGATGCATGGCAGAGGCAATCCATCTTGTTCTTCACGCGCACGAACATAAGACCATTCGGCGTAAATGCTTTCACAACGCCTCTGCAAACTTCTCCTTCGGTAAAATCGTTTATGTACTTCTTTGCCGGATTGCTCTCCGCCTGCCGCTTGCTTGCTTTGAGTTTTACAATGTTGTAAGTCATATTCCCGGCAGTATATTTGGTTTCGTGAATATCGGAGACCTTAACATAGAATTCATCTCCAATCTCAAATTCCTTTTCCACGGAATCAAGTGCTGTCCAGGATAACTCCGGAGAGTCGATCGTAGCTTCTGCTCCCATGACGTTTACTCTCACCTTGTCTCTACGAACACCTACCACGACAGCCGGAAGTTTCATGCCGTTTACATATTTTGGTCTGCCGTCTGCTGTGATTCTCACGAAATTGCGGTTTGCTTCCTGTGCCATGGCATATACGCAAGATGCAATGGCAAATGTTTTTTCACCTTTTTTCCTTGCCTCATGTACTAAGTACGGAATGAAAGCTACCTCTGCACCAATACGACTTGTCAGATCATTATTGATGACCGTATCATTCTCGTATTCTGCTCCTTCAATAACATGAAATTGATTCAGCGGAACAAGAATCGGAACACGTCCTTCAGAATCCTTAAGTTGCATCTCTACGATCCACATGCCGTTATCGGTTTTCCGGAAACTGTCTACCACACCCATAAGCTGCGCCGGCGGTACGGAGGTTGCTGCCGATTTGAGTGTATTAACCTCGTCTCTAAGTTTATCGCTCTCGGTTTTTGCTTTTCGTCCGGCAACACGCACGACGTGATTGTCATCTTCATATACTCCACGACGCTCTTCTCTACTCGCTCCACTTACATGTCTCTTTCTGTATGTCTGTGAATCTGCAAGCAAATCGCCAAGCACTTCCTCAAACAACTCCATTTCATCTTCCTCCAGCACCTCGGCTGACTTTGCGGAATTGTTCTCGGATTCTTCTGTGGTAGCATTGTCTTCTGCGTCAGGCGCTACATCTTCCGATTCCTCTTCCTCATCGGATGTATCGCTTTCACTTGAATCAACAAGGTCTGCGTCATCTGCGCCGTCTGTTTCCTCATCCTCTGCCGGATCTTCTTCCGTTACATCATCAATCTCTTCTGACACCGGTTCCGCGTCCGACTCCGGTTCCGCATCCGGCATTACGCCGGAAACACTTTCCTCCTGTGTAGCAGCAACATCTTCTCCGTCTTCCGCTACCACGATAGCCTCCTCGTTTTCCGAAGTGGCTTCCACGGTAGGCTTCGCCGCTTTTGTTCTTTTCTTCGTAACAACTTTTTCAGTATCTTCCGATACTGCTTTTAATTTTGCTGGCATTTAATAACCTCCTAATCTAATTTTCTATGTTATGTGTAATATATCACACGTATACCGTTAAATCAAGCATAATGCACACGGCAATTTTTTTGAAATTTTGCGAAGCCCCTTTTATATGTTTTTATTTTCTTTTTATTCTTTACGGGTCTGGAAACCCGCTAAAATCAAGCGTTTCGCAAAAAAGTTGTACCAGTTTTGTATGGAAGTTATGCCATATTTGTATAAAAGTTATACCGGTTTTGTATGGAAGTTATACCAGTTTTGTATTTAAGAAATGTGAAGTTGTACCAGTTTTGTATGGAAGTTATGCCTATTTTGTATGTTACAAATGTGAAGTTGTACCCATTTTGTATGTGTGAATTTTTATAGATTTTTCAAAGTTGTGCCAGATCAGTAAATTATTGGTATAACTTTGTTGATTTAAAGGTATTTAGGTGGTATAATTCACGTAATATGTGAAAGGAAATGTGTGAAATAAATGCACATATGAAAAAGCATGAATGAGATCGTAAAATACAATAACCACATGAATCTTATTAACTTTGATTCATTCACGGCTACAGATTTCAATGTCTTTTTTGCCTTGTGTTCTATTTTTAAGGAAAAGGGGGACACTTGCATTACGCTATCGTTTAGTGAAATAAAGCGATTGATAGATTATAAGTCCACATCCCAGGAGAGATTTATTGAAGACTTAAATACTATGAACACGAAGCTGCAGCAAGTAAATTCAAAAACAAAGGTAAACAATATTACGCTTTCATTGATACTATTTCCTACATATATAATTGATGAAAATAAGAAGACGCTTTCCATCCGGATCAATCCAGACTTCGCATTCTTGCTCAACGATTTGACCAGTCACTTCACACTGTTTGAATTAAAAGAGTTCGTAGGACTTAAGAGCAAATATTCAAAAACGCTATATCGCATGTTGAAGCAATGGCGAAGTGTTGGACAATATGAGATCAACGACTTAGATAAATTCAAAGCAATGATGGATATACCTGCTTCTTATAGCAATTCCCGCATTACAGCCAGATGCATTACGCCGGCAATAACTGAATTGACCGAAACAAAAAGTTTTGAAGATTTGGCAGTAAGACCTATCCGAAAAGGTATCGGCGGAACCATATGCGGGTACATTTTCACATTTACCCCGGAAAAAGCGAGTGGCACCGCAACATACACTCGTGCTTTTGAAAAAACTTCTGAACCACCCAAAAGCTCGAATGGGAAAAACAAATTCAACAATTTTACGCAACGTTCCTATGACTTTGCAGAATTGGAAAAATTATTATTATCTACTGATCCTCAAGACTGAGATCTTAAAAAGAGAGACGGACAAGCATTATCGCAAGACCGTCTCTCTTTTTTTCTTTTCATGTTCAACCACTAACGCGTTAGCCAATTACTCCTCAAGTGTAATAGTGATCGTACAGTTGTGGCATTCCCAATGTGCTCCCGCATCATTGCTGCCGCTGACTCCTGCCTGTACATTAACATAGCTACAGCCAGTAATATCTATCGTTGTTGTACCCGAGTAATTCCGATCCCACGTAAACACAGATCCAGTAAGGTTTGATCCGAATGCAGAAGATCCATTGCTCTGCTTTACATATATGCTTGTACCATAGGAATTGGAATATTCCCCACCGTTTGCTGTATGATTACCGCAATTGTGGAACTCAATCTTCATGTGATGATATCCACGATTATTGTATGCACCTGTATCAAGTGTAACATCACATGGTAACGACTGATTCATCCGGAGCGTTACAGGTGTTAATTGCCAATGCGCGTATACAGTGACATTACTGTTGCCAATGCGTGTCGTATTGGATACCTGTGTGCCGCCATTTGCTTCCGTAAACCATCCAAGGAATGTATGATCCGATCTTGTAGGTGTCGGTAGCGATCCATATGAACTGTTATAAGTTACGCTACGACTGGTTTCTGACACATTTCCGCCATTCGCATTGAAATATAGCGTATATGTGTTTATGCTCCAGTGTGCATATATGGTTGTATCCGATGCTCCCATATGCGTTCCAGATGATACCTGGTTGCCGCCACTCGCTGCCGTAAACCATCCCAGGAATGTATAGCCGGTTGCTGTTGGTGTTGGAAGATTTCCATATGTACTGTTGTAAGTTACACTCCGGCTTCCTTCAGATACACTACCACCGTTTGCATTGAAATACAGAGTGTATGTATTTGCGGTCCAATGCGCATATATGGTCGTATCCGATGCCGCCATTACCGTATTCGCTGATACTTGAGTTCCGCCAGAAGGTGCATTATACCATCCCGCAAACGTACATCCAGCACGCGTTGGTGTCGGCAATGTACCGTATGTTGTACCGTATGTTACTTTTCTCGATGCTTCAGATACACTGCCACCATTTGCATTGAAGTACAAGGTATACTTGTTTGCACCCCAAACCGGAGACAAATTCGTATCCTGTTTCAGTGTAATTGTATGGATTCCACCGGTCCATGTGTTTGCCGTATATCCACTCTTTGTGAGTCCGGTCGGAAGAGTAACTGCCGTGTTTGCCTTTATATATGCCGAATTAGAAGTATAGTTCGTAGCGCCGTCCGCATTCAATGCTAACAAATAGTACGCCCGTTGCTCCACTGCTACATTTCCGGCATTATCCTTTATAGCAAGATACCATACGCCGCTTCTATTTACAGTTACGGATGTTGTTGAACCATAGGTGACATTTTCACTTGCCGGATTTTTCTGTCCGATATAATATCCCGTGATGCCACTTCCGGTCTCTACTACATTTTCAAAGGATAAGGCTCCACTATATCCAATGGATCCCGGCGTAGCTTTCACCGTAAAGGTAGGCTTGATATTGTCTACGAAATATGGATATATCTCCGTATCTTCATCTGCTGTCATTGTGGTAAATAAAGCACCCGTATCGGTTGGATCCTGTGTTGCACTCCATCCCATAAAAGCATAGCCCGATTTATCCGGGATAGGAAGATATACCGAAGTCCCTTTCTCGATTACGACACAGCCTGGGTTTACGGATTCACCTGCTTTTAAACCGAAAGAAATCTTGCAATAATCTTTCGATTTTACTGTGATATTTCCGGCTGCATCCTTAACTGCAAAGTACCAGGTCCCGCTTGCTGTAACTGATCCGGAAAAGGTATCTGCTGTAGAATCTGAAAATGCCACGTCCGTTTGCTGCGGATCCTGCTGTCCTACATAGTAACCGGCAACACCGGATCCGTCGTCTTTACCATAAAGAGTCACTGTTTGCTTTTCCGCGACGTCTGAGGTAGAAACAACACTCAATGTTGGAGCAATATTATCCGCCCACTTTGCATAATAGGTCTGTCCATCGACTAAGTTGTCAACGGATAAAACCTGATCGTTGTCATCATACCAGTCCACAAATTTCCATCCTTTTCGGGACGGCATCATATAAACTGTATCTCTCGCATTTTCCAACTCAAACTCATATTTGCCGCCATTGCGAGATGTAGCCGAGCATACGATGCTGTTCACGGAAGGAGATGTACCATCATTCGTATTTAACGTTATGGTACATAATCCAATTTTTTTGATACTGAATCTGCACCGCCTTTGTGATAGGTAATGTAGAAATGTCCGTCCTTATATTCGATAGAGCAGCCATTCAGCTGTCCATTGATATCGTCAAGAGAACTCTGAACACTTGCTTTTGTGCTGGATAAATCTGTCGTAAGGTTTGCAATTTGTCCTGCAAGGGTTGTTCTTAAGTTATTTACCGCAGTATCAGTATAGTTCTTTCTGTTCTGAATCTCATCTGCCAGGTCTGACTTTATATCGGAAATGGCATAGTTTGTTGACGACTGTAAATCACCATACTTATTGTTTATAAGTTCTGTCAACTGGTTTTTCTGGTCATTCGTATAGTCATTGCTCGCCGATATTTGAGAAAGCAAGTCACTGATCGTAATATTCCCATCCGCATCCCCATACAGATTGTCGATTGCAGAGTTCAAAGCATCTGCATTGCTGTTGGCGCTGGACGTGATTGAATTCTGCAGCTCTGTTACCTTTTTCGTAAGCTCTGTTGTGGTAGATGCTTCCAAAGAATTGATCAAATCAGAATATTCTTTCTTCTGGCTGTCTAACAGATCGGTATTTGCTTCGATCTGTGCGGTAAGGCTTGTCTTTACCTCTTTGACCTGATCTTCCGTGATCTGTGTGAGCTGTGCCACAATATCGGTGATATCCGCAGACAGGTTTTTGATCTCATTATTTACGGTTGTAAAGCTTGTGGATGTCTCCGACTTATAATCGTTTAATACGTTTGACAGGTTTTTGATGGAAGAATCCAGATCTCTTGTGTTTTCATCAATCTTGGTATTCAGATCCTGTGCCGTATTATTTATTTTTGAGTCCAGATCATTTGTTTTCTGCTCCAGATTGTCTACAGTTGAAGTATTGCTCGCCACATCAGAAACCCTTGTGATGTCAACGTTGAGCGAACTTAACTTATTCTGGATGTTTGTGATAAGCGCATCATAAGCGGCTTTGTTTGCTGCATACTCATTTGAAATTCTTGTGAGCGAATTTCTCAGATCCTCAACATCGTTGTTATAAATCTGATACTCGGCAGTAATTGCCGGAACGATTTGATTTGTGATGTAATTACGGAACTCGTCCGTAAGTTCAAATTGCTGCGTTGTGTCATTCGTGCTGGACAGATTGTATGCCGTCATTTCGGTAGCTACCGCATTTGATACAAACTGACGGATTTCTTTCCAGTTCTTTTCATTGATTTCCGATTCCGGGATGGAATTTAAAACACCGGAAGTGATTTCTGCGGTTACAGCGGTCATATCATCTTCCGTAACATATCCCAGACTGTCTGCCTGTTCTAAATAACTTGCAAGATATGATTCGATCTGATCCTGAAAGACGCTGCTTACATCACCATAATTAACATCGTCGGTGTAAGTATCGCTGGATACGACCTTATCACGAAAAAGATTTGCCGGGTTGCCGACAAGCAATATTGTGGCGATGAGCGCGGCGACAATTACTATCGCCACACAAAGCACAATCTGCTTTTTGCTGACTTTGAGTTTCATAATTTCCTCCTTTTGTGAAAATTTAATTGCTTCATTTCGTGAATTATACCATATAAATGCATATAACACAATATTATACACTTATACCGGCTTTGGACATGAAAAACCGTCGGCTCTTTGGTTGCCTATTCGGCAAGCATGAAAGTCGACGGTTATAGGGTGAGCGACTATACTATTTGTAAAAAACATGGTGTCCTATGATTTTGTAAGGTTCACGTCCGTTCCATGATTCGGTCCGTGGATCATTCACATACTCCGAACTTTCTGTAACCTCCATTTCATTCTCATCGGTTTTTTCTGACATATCTGTCGAAGACCCGATCGTAGGATTTCTGAACCACATTACCGAATCATCTCCCAAAATACTGAGATTTCCATCCAACACCATTTTCACAACTTTAATTTCTGCTTCGGCAGGAACCATATCAGCTATTTCCTCGTTATACGAGAACTGTCCGTCCTGATAGATTACTTCTCTAGCTGTGTTGGGATAGGTTTCACTCAAGATACGATTTTTTATTACTTCTGCAACCGCAATCCATCCATTTGTTCCCTCTCCTCTTGCTTCATGCCATACAGTTTGCGCTATAAGATACAGATCTTCGTCGGAATAATCCATACTTGAGGCAACATCGACTGATGTTTCCGGCATCAAAACTTCATCGTTTATCGTTGGTACCCTATAGAAAAGGGAAAAATTTGGTTTTGATATGGATACGGTTTGATCACTGGCATTACAATGTATATAATATCCATTGCCAATATATATGCCAACGTGGTTGATCGTCTCCCCGGTATTCAAGATGCCCAGGTCTCCGATCTGAAGATCACTCTGCGGAATGGCTTCACATGTATGCATTATCATATCAGTTGACAATAGTTGCTGCCACGTCGCTTCACTATATCCAGCGGTCCGGAATACCCATTGCACGAATCCGGAGCAATCAAGCCCTTTCTGCTCTCCATTTTCAAAAGTATACCAGGATGTATCATAACCACTTTTAGTAGATTTTCCACCCCATTGATACGGAACTCTTCCTATTAAAAAGGAGGCGACTTTAATGACGCATAATCTATTCCCTGTGACGCACTCAAATGCATTCTGAAGTTGTTCAGCTTGGTCATCGCTTAAAAGATCTGTTTCCCATTGCGTTTGCACAAATATGCTTTGCTCCAGGTTGGTTTCATCTATTCCACTTATGATTATCTTATCAAGACGTGATTCATATTCCTCTTCTATGTCTGCATATGCTATGCCAGCGTCCGCAAACAAGGTCTCCGGATCTTTTACGGATAGCGTGACCTGTCCATATGTTACTGGTTCTGTATCTAATATTATGCTTTGTGTCCCATTTTCTTCAAAATATCCGTCACTTCGTTGCACATAAACCGGATATTCTCCATCAGTAACGATATAATAGGTCCCTTGCTTTTCATACAATCCATTTTCTGTTTCCACATATTTATCCGATTTAAGTGGCTGCGGCATTTCTACGCTACTTTCTGAAACATCATAGTTCAAAAAATCAATATCAGCAATGGTCTTCTTACTATGGTTCATCAATGTACATACAGCTGCAATCGTCTTTTGGTAGTCAAGATCCGAATATGGATTTCCATTGTCATAAAAGGATTCCATTGTGAGTGTATAATTCCATCCGCTTTTCTGAATGTCGGATTCAAGACTGTTTCTGGTATCATTATATTCTTGGTTCAGCAGTTCTTCCAGTAGCAATGTTGTATGCAGAACATTATCACTCAACTCTGTGTCCCTTGCCTGTACGCAAAGAGTGCTGTTTAAGCTTACAATAATTCCAACAACCAAGCTTATAGCTCTTATTGATTTTTTCATGTGTATCTCACCTTTCTCGCGTGATCAAAACCATCTGTTTTACCTTATAAAAGAAATGCCTATCGCATATAGCGATAGACATTTCCTCATGAGAATATAAAATGCTGTTGCATCATAAATTATAACATTGCATTATTTTGTTGGCAAGTGAAATATACCTTCAAAATACGCTGTGCGCATTTATGCATTTACCAAAAGGCACCTTGCAATGCCTTTTGGGTTTCTTGATAATCCTAATTGAGGAAATCAAGTGTAAGATCTCCTACATAATTTATCTTTCCGGTAGATCCCTCATATGCAATAAACGGTTCCGTTTCCGTGCGCACATTTGACCCTGCCCCAGCAAATGCTTCGTAACTACCGCTTAAGTCAATAAGCTGTCCTTCTGTCGGCTGACCAATGTAACTTGTGCGTCCATATTCTCCATTTACATACTCTTCCAGATATACATTTACCTTTTCTCCTGTACTCTGACGTCCCGTCGTCCCATTATCTGCAATCGCGCCACCAACAGTAATTCCGGCATTCTGGCAAAGATTTGCAAACTCGGCGCTTCCAATGAATCCGTTATATACTGCTTCTCTGGAAGCACCGTTTCTGAGCTGTAATACCCAATCAGTTACTCCAGCAGTGTCCGCTTCTCTTCCAAGCATTGTTTTGTAAAGCATTAACACATACTGTGTGTCCGAAGCATCTTTGTTCTTATACTCCTGGCTGAACACGAAGCCTGCAGCCACTTCACTGCCTGTAGCCCCGTTTGCAAGTGCATTTGCCCAGTCATTAAGCCCATTTTCATCTGCTGTTCTGTCTAAACAACAAGTATAAAGTCTTTCCGCAAACGCCCGGATTTCCGGAGTCACCTCGTGGTTTCCACCGTTTCCACCATTCCCACAGATCGAACATGTTCCATTAACTGAAATGTCATTTGCATTCCAATCGCCTGCTCCCTGAGTGATTCCATAATTTGCACATAAATTTGCAAACTCCTGTGAATTAACAAATCCTGTCATGACATGACCTCTGGTAGCTCCGCTGTTCAGCTGTCCAACCCAATCTGCCTTTCCGGCTGCGTCCGCATCTCTTCCAAAAAATGATGCATACATAGAATCCACATAATGTTCATTGCAAAGATTCAGGTTTTTGAACTCATCACTGAAAATAAAGCCAAATGCAATGTCCGCACCCTGCGCCTGTCCTGTTGCCAGCCGGTTCGACCAGTCATTAAGTCCATCTGCATCCGGTTCCCGATCCAGGCAGACTTCATACATTCTCGTTACAAATGAACGAATGCCGGCATTATCGGCAGCTTTCGCCGATACAGGTGCACCCGCCATTGTGCCGATGCCAATGATTGTTGCCGCTGCTAATGCCACAGCTCTTTTTGATACTTCTTTCATTTTCATGTTATTGCTTCTCCTTACAAAATGTTATTTAACACAAGTGTGATGGTTTTGTCAGTCAACTAGCCTGTTATATCCATTCAATGTCTTACATGCAGCCCTCCTTTTCGTTAAAATAACATTGGTTATTTTGACTCAACATCAAATGAAGGTATTTTTCACACTATATACGTGTATTATACCACTACTATACCACTTTGCAAAGAATTTCTTATTCATAAGGCAAAACTTCTAAGACCTGTCAGCTGATGATTCCAACCATTTACTCGCCATAAAACATACCATACTTATGGCGAAACAATATGCCAAACCACCGATAGATTTTAATGGTAAAAGAAGAACTTCTTTAATAGGGCTGAAAGAAATTCCCATTATTACAAGAGACATCACAAACCTTGTTATAGTCCTTTCTTTGGCAATAATAATTGTTTCAACTACAACCAGACATACACTCGCCACTTGCATAATGCTATATAAAATGGTGTCTTGTGATATTAGCTGCCATGCGGACGGATGTTCACATAAGTCAATCAAAATGATTTCGCATAAAAATGCAATTATCAGTTCCAAGCGAAATAGGGTATAGACTGCACCTCTAAAAATTTTTGCTACTTTTTTCATCGTCATCATACCTCCAAATAAGTGCATTATACTATTGCTATACCAATGTGTAAAGAAATACAATTATAAAGATTTTTAAATTGCTTGACAAATGTACTAATATGGTGTATTCTGTATGTAGAATATAGCTACATTAAAGGTGCGGCTTATATTTGCCTTACAAAGGGAGAGCGGTTTTGCCACCGTTCTCCCCGCTTTCTTTTTTACGTTTTTCTATAAGTTAAAAATCACATTAAGGTCTTTATGTAAAATATTTCCCCTGTTTTTCTTTTTCTATATCCTGACATACGCAAAAGACTCCGGCAGACACATCTGTTCTTCTACAGATATGTCATCGCCGAAGTCTTCTATAAGCAATGCAATATGCATCTTAAGCTACGCACAAACAGGCATTATGAAAAATTTTTGAAGTACAATGAGCGTTATAGTGCTTTATGATTAAAAAATGATGGAAGTTTTTAAACTTCCATCAAACATATCGTTTATTTTTAAACGGTAGCTATTACACACCAGTTCTTTGATGGTTTTTCAGGCAATGGTTTCGTTGATAATAATCCTCGGTTGGAATCTTCTTTGGGTTTTACACTGTCATCATAATCAGCAATAACTTTCCGCATTGCCTTGCATAATTCCATTACGCCGTCCGCCTTTGCCTCGATCTCCAACTTATGTTCTGCCTTTGCATTAAGAGATTGCTTCATCGCTTCCTGCTCTGCGTGCAAAACAATCTGCTTAAGCTGCTCTACAAGTTCTTTTTCACTCATGTGTTGCCTCCTTTACAATTTCATCTTAAATTCGCACAGGATACCCCGACCTCTTTAGGTCGGGGAGGAATGCGCCCGTCGTCAGACGGCTCTCCTTTCTGTCAGTATGTATTCAACATGGAGCTTTTGCAAGCCCCCCACTTCAAGCTGTGAAACAGCTAAGTGGTTGGTTATTGACGACATAGGCTATTGAATATAACCCAGAATGTAAATATCTACAATGTGATCCGCGTCATTAGGTTCAAATGCATATTCTACCATCAGTTGAACCTTTTTATTTTTTGCTGTTTTGATGCCAAAAACCTGTTCATATGCTGTAGCGTCTCCGTTACGGACCGTTATCCCTACAACACCTCGAAGATAGTATAGAACATCATTATAGATAAGGCTGCTGTCTGTTGTAAAATCAGCCGTTACCTCTAATTTATTGTCTGCATACGCCTCCAGTACAGAATTTATTATTTCGTCCGTATAAGCATTGATAATATACTCGTCTCCAGCAAAATATTCAGTCAACGTTTCTGTGAATGCGTCCTGATCTGAAAGTATATCCGTATAATTGTTGCCGAACAAGACATCGGTACAAGCTGTTGCTGTATCAATGTACGCCTGTGCATCACTGCTTTTCTTACTAAGCGTATCCGAAAAATCCTTATTCGATATGTAATATTCCGTTTTCTGGAACGGAACATCATACAGTTCGATCGGAACATCTGCCCCACTGTATGTGGTTTCTAAAAGATAAGTCGTATCTTTAATGTCTGTCTTATCTGATATGATAATTTCGGATTTATCAACTCCAAGTTTGGACAACGATGCCACTTTTTCTGTTGTCGAACCCCCGCAACCACTCAGCAGCAGTGCTACGCTTACCATTCCTGCTATGATTTTCTTTTTTTTCATCACTCTTTTGGTATTCTTCCTTTCTTAAATAAGTGTATTATACCATATATACACCTATGTGTAAAGCCTCTGTCGAACGTATGATTTTTGGAAATATGTCTTCTGGACACCAATCTTCCAGCATATGACGCATTAAACAATAAGAATGCGTCATATGCCGATATTTTCACAAAGCAAAAAGCCGCATCCCCAGCTTCCATTGGACATGTGGCTCTTTATGCTCCGCCGTATGTATTGCCGGCTGGGATCATAGTCGTTTGCATAAATCATTTCTGTTCTTAATTTCGACGCCGCCAACAAACGTCACGAGAAAACTTTGGGCGGGGATCCGTCGGCAGAATGTTCAACTTAGTTGCCAATAGGAACACATTCTTTGCACATTCCATTTTCATCTTCCTCACAATCCTTTTTGCACGATTTTAGTTTTAAACAATTAAAGCATTGGTTAAAACGTTTTGCTTCATGCGGATTCTCCTTAAGATATTTTAGTAACCGTTCCATATTGTTCTGTTTTAAAATGTCGGTAGTCTTATTAAAATTTCTTCGCCTTTTTTTAACTGTAATTTTCATGCATTCCCTCCATCATATTTCTTCCATGCAACAATTTTACTTCTGTAAAAGTAGTACGGGTCTCCGCTAATGCACCTGCCCTTTGTCACAATCTGTCCGTTGAGTGTAAACGTTCCAATCCATCTATTTTCCTCCTTTTCCCTGTTAAAGTTCAGTTTAAGTAGGTTCTTGATCCGCTAATAATAACTCATTTTCTTCAATCCTTACATCTTCTACAGGGTGAATATCTCCCCAATCATTTCTGATATATACTTCTGAATCAAGAGTCAAACAACCACTATTCAGATTTTCTTGTATACAATTTAATAGTTTTGATATTTTCATAAACACTCTCTTTCTCCTTAAATCTAGGCAAACCGGAGCTGTCCGGTCTGCTCTGACTCGATCCTCATGTTCGGCATACGTTTCGCTACGCACAATTCCGGAAGATTTGCCCTGACTAATGCTGCCGGTATCGGTGGACACACAGCATTACCGCATCGGCGCACCTGTTCGCTCCGCGGATACGTCTTGCCGGTATAATCATGGTCAATGATGTAGTCGTCCGGGAATCCCTGACATCCATATAGTTCCCGTGGCTCAAGCATTCGCAAGCCGATGTCCACAATCTGATAATCTACACCCTCAATCGTCACTAATCCGAATCTATCCCGTGCAGTTACCGTGTCAAGTGGCTCCTTAATATCCTGTCCGGTTCCCTGCCCGTAGTATTTAATCAGAAATGCTCTGACCTCGCCAAAATGTCCGGCTGATGTTGTGATTGTATGTAGTGGCTCTCTTTCGTCCTGTCCGATTCCAGACTTATAGAACTTACTCAAAAATGATGTGACCAGTCCATATCTGTTCGATCCGTCCACCGTCATTATAGGATCTTCAATCGTCTGTCCCCGAACTTCTCCCTGCGCCGTTTCAGAATGGTATTGGATAAGCGTCGGGCTAATAAGGCATTGTTGATTACCTGTGGTGATCGTATGTATCGGATCTTTGCATTTTCCACCCGGATGATTCGTTGTATTTGTCCCCATATAAGGTGCTAACGTCGGCTCCACAATTCCATACCCATGCTTTCCAGTGATGGTCGGCATTGGCTTCCGAATATCGTTCGGTCTGCGCTCTCCACCATGATTACATTGGATAATAAACGGCTCCGGATTGTCGAGGACGAACTTTTTTAATCCTCTTGCGATCCTTTCCATTGTCTTCGGCGCCAACGGACGTACCGCCCTGATTCCGTACTTTTTCTTGATCTCTTCCGATGTGTCAAAGATGGACGGACATGGAAGTGAAAAGTCAAGTTGCGTGTATGCTCCAACATAAGGTTTGACAAGTCCTTCCTTAACCGCTTCGCTGTCTGACGGTCCGTGTGTCGGCTCTGGAAAAACAATCGGCTTGCCATCGCAACGTGCGATCATAAAAAATCTTTTCCGCATGGTCGGTGCGCCGTAATCAGCGGCAATCAGCTCCCGGCATTGCACCTCATACCCAAGATCTGTAAGTTGCTGCACAAACTTTTCAAACGTCTTTCCCTGCTTTGCCTTGATTGGATGATGACGCCGCCCAAGTGGTCCCCATGTCTTAAATTCTTCCACATTCTCAAGCATGATGACCCTCGGTCGCACCAGCCCCGCCCAGCGGCAGGCTACCCATGCAAGACCACGAATGTTTTTATCCTTCGGCTTTCCACCTTTCGCTTTTGAAAAGTGCTTGCAGTCTGGCGAGAACCAGGCAAGTGCTACAGGATGTCCTTTGCAAGCCTTAACCGGATCAACCGCCCATACGTTTTCGCAGTAGTGCTTTGTGTTCGGGTGATTTGCTTTGTGCATCTTGATTGCTTCCGGATCGTGGTTAATGGCAATATCAACGCTATATCCGGTTGCCAGTTCTATCCCAGTAGAAGCTCCACCGCCACCGGCGAAGTTGTCTACGATTAACTCCCCATTTATCATTTCGGCACCTCCATAAAGTCCTTCCAACATTTGTATGCATGATTTGCCATGCAGGATAATGCGTATTCTTCTATCTGCTTTTCTGTTTTTAGCCACACGCACTGTGTCTGGCAATGCTGTTTTATTTTTTCATATAAGGCTGTCAATCCGTTATATTCGACAACTCTCTTTGCTGTTTCAAGCCATTCTTCCGGCAGAAATTTGCCTACAGGCGTGACATATTCTTCTATAAGTTTTGAATCTTTTATCATTCGCCCATGGTAATTGTGCTCACCGCATGGTACGCTGTGCGCAATTCGGCGAAAACGAAGCTGCTCAATTGTTATTTCCTCAATGTTCATTGTGGCATCACCTCCGGGAAGTCTGTCTCAAAATTAGTTTGCCCAGGAATATCAGCATCTTTTTCATCATCCAGATTTTCCGTTTTCCCGATTTCCAGTAGAAACACTGGCTGTTCCATATCTGCAATGCTGTGGTAATCTGTTAATGGATATCTTTTCCTCGCTTTCGTATTGGCGATAATTACAGATACTTCCGTATCGTCTGGAAAACTGTTCAGATATTCTTTTAATTCGCTATTTTTCATTTTCTTATCAGAAACCCGTCGTTTATACGGATAAGTTCCGGCTCCTTTCATATCAATTTTTCTAATTCCGGAATAATCTCTTCCGTCTTTATGTAACGCTGATAATACTGATTTATAAGTTCTTTAATATGATGCGTTAGTGTGTCTACCTTTTCCTGTAGCGCATCCCGCTCCTCTTCGCACTTTTCCCGTTCAGCTTGGACGGCATCAATATCTCCCATCTCATCTTCGAGGATGTCATACTCTGTTTGCAGTTCATCATATTCAGCCTGTAACTCCTCATATTTCTGTCGCAGTCCGCCATCACAACCATTTTCAAAGGCTTTCCGAACAGCTTCGTAAACTTCTGGTTCCATGTAATCACGGAAATCATCTATCCTTGTGATATAGGCAACCTGTCCTTTATATTCAAATCCAATCATTTATTTTTTCTTACCTCTGGTCTTGAACTTATACACATCGTTTGTCTGCCGGCTTACCGCACTCCGGTAGCCGTTCAGCTTACTCGCTCTGCTCTTTCCCATGTGCACCTCCCTCTATGGCATCTAAGCATCCGTTCCACCCTGCATCGAACCTTCCATTGTCACAATGCTCTGGATGATCTGATTTCTCCGGCAACTCCCGGAGGGGACACCAATCCGGCTTTGCTCCGTCTGGCACAAGTTCCCCTGTCGCACAGCATAGATATTCGTCATCATTCTCTGTCTCATAGCACAATGTGCATTTCTGGCATACCTGTTCCGGCATATCCGTAACTAATACTGCTTTAGCCATAATTTTTTTACCTCCAACTAAGATAATTTATATCTGTCTCTCGCCGCGGAACGAAACATCATAAAAAGCATTTCCGATAATGCTTTTTCTCTACTTCTGCGCTTTGCTTTCTTGATTACGGTCAGTTCTCTCCAATTATTCCGCCAAGTGCTTTCTGTTGGCACAATCACGCCAACAAAATATGGGATTTCTTTTGATACAGCCGCATATACTTCCTCCGGCATTACAATATAGTTGTAGTCACCGATGAAATTCAAACCATGTCCCGAATGAAAATCCTCAACAGAAGATTTTATCTCGTAACAGTAAAAGTCCCCTTTCTCAATCCCAGAGACTGTATTGTTCACAGGCTTAAATCTCATGTAATCCACTCTGATAGCGTGTCCTGTGGCATAATCAAACGTGACTTCTTTAGCCATATAAATTCTTGTGTCGTTTTTGGGATTTATATATCTTTCAAGCGCTAAAGAAAGTTCTTTCGTAATTTCTGGTCGTTTGCTCATATTTCCTCCGTTTTCTCGCATCGCTCAAATTCGATAACCCACACCCAGGGATTAGCATTCCAACCGTAAAAATCAAGGTCAATTTTCTTAATGGTGGAATCCCACAATTCCGCAAACGCATCAATCTCGTCATATCCCTCGCCAGCGCAAGCATCGCAACCAAATGGCGCTTTACAAATTCTGCATTCTGACCAGGGAATGCCTTCCTTGACTGCTCCATCCTCGTCAATATCCTGTAACCTCTCCGCCCTCACGTCTGTAACCTTTAACCAGATACGAGCCGCTTCTTTCGGCATGTGGATGGATGGGCGCTTTACCCAAGAGTAGTCCCATCCAGTTTCTGGCTTTTCATCTGTGGCAACATATTTGTACTCGTGACAGAAAATACCTTTCGTTTCTCCGTCTACATCAAGATAATGCCCGACTTTCTGCCATATAGTTTCCCGGACATATAGAATATCGCCCGGACATATCGGACAACTACGTTCTGCTATACTTAACTTGTCTGCGTGTTTTTTATCCGCATAATTATGTACTGCATAAGTGCGTCTGTCCGCATTGTAAAAATTCATATCTGGCACAGTATACTCATTGCCATCCTTGCAGATTCTTCTCGTACAACTCTTTCTTCCGTCCAGAATCGCCCGAACCATTTCGGTATTGAATAAAATTGGCAACACTCTATTCATCCTCTGACTCCTCCTCGTAGCAACTATACACAATTGTGTTGTCTACATCGCAATCACTGTTATTCCATTCAATATCTTCTAATGCTCTGTCTTTCGCAATCTGAATAGCTTCTGCTTCTGTATCCGCTTCTATGTCATCATAGTCAATCGTAAGCTGTAACCCCACACTTGCATTCCACTTAGCCATCTACTCCACCGCCTTTCACAATCTCGATTGCCTTGTCAATTCTGATCACTGTTCTTTCCCCCATCAGACTCCCATCCTCTCTGTAGAGCGGATTCTTTTCTTTCTCTAACTGCTTCACAACCGAATCCACATCGTAGGCGGTCGGTTGTGCGTCAATCAGCTCACACAGTGCATTAGCCTTATTTGCAGGATAATTATTGGAAATAGCCATTCCTGCAATCTGGCTTTTAAACACATCCGCATCAATCAGTCTCATCGTTCGCCCTCCTGTTCCATGCTTTAATTTGATTATCCATTCTCCACCTCCGCGAATCTCATTTGTCCAATCACTTGCATATCAAATTCTTTTATCAAGTCCTCCATCGTAAGTTTTGGAACTGTAATGTTCATAACATGGTCTTTCCCATATTCGTCAATGTATTTCCTAATCCACCATGCCTCTATATTGTTCAAATACTCCTGTGACTTAACTCTTACCTCTGTAATGGTCTCAAAAGTAAGATCTGTAATATTTCCCTTTAGACCACTCTTTACGTGTTCTTGCCAGCGGAAGAATGGCATATATACAGTCTGCCCTATGTAGTGCATATTGGTCTTTCTGTTGTAAATATGATAGATATATCCATATACGCCACCGTTACTCTCATATCCCTCTCTGGTTTGAAATTCTCCTTCGTAGTAGGGATTGATTTTGCTACTGGTTTCTGCTCGGCAATCATAAGAACAAAAGTAATATTTTTCTCCACCATCTGCCGTAATATATGGAAAATCCTTTTGCTTACCTTTGATTGGTTTATGGCAGTTGAAACAGATTGTATCAACTTCAATATTGAATCGCTCATAGAAGAATTGGTTGCTGTCCATAACCAGAGCATATACTCCACAACCTTTTCTTGGTTTTGCAAACCTCTCCACTCCGCTTCTTTCTTTAACAGCTTTTTTAGCATCTTCTCTCGTCATATCTTCTCCACAAAGATAATACTCGTCCAGAAGTGTTCCTCTTCTAGCCTCCCACACATCTATATCCGTGTATTCTTTAAGTTCTTCATCAGTTTTGTAATCAAAAATACGAATCCACCAGTATTTCAATAAGGATCACCTCACACTTCTTCCGGGTTGTCAAAAATATTACCAACCACATAAAAATGCTTTGTATCAAAATCATCCAGACATTCCCTATCAACCGCTCCCGGTGTGCTTGTCACCCATGCATTTTTATCCCAGACAACTCTTGTTCTGGTGACCTCTTCTGGAAACATATCATCAAGATGAGCTTCCATGATGTCATTCTCCCAAATCAGCTTGCCGTTCTTATCCTTAAGTCCGGTGCACTGGCAGATAGTAGATGGGTCTACCTCAAATATCCCATTTTCTTCCGAAAAATCCTCAAAGCAATCATAATCGGCAAGATTAGGGCAAAACATGTACGGGATTTCCTGTCCTAACCGAAAAAATACTCCGGTAACAAGACTACCTTCCACCCACTTGCCGTTATCAATCCGCTTTCCGCGATATAAATATCTACTCTCCATGCTATCCCTCACTTTCTGCCCGAAGCCATTTAAGCCATCCTTTTTTATCCCAAGTGCTTCCACCAAGTATGTCTTTCGTCACAGCATCAAACCATTTTGCCAGTTCCTCATCCGTCATGTTCCGGATCCGGTCTGCATTGGTCATGGCTTTATAATGCTCACAGTTGCGCTCCATGTCTAAATGTGGGCTGTCGTTAATCTTCGGACACCACTTACCGACAATTACATCATCTTTATTTGACAGATTATATAAGTTATTGCAGTTCTTACACTTCGGCATCTTTTTTCTCCCTTCCGTGTCTTTATCTCCAATCTATTTTTTGACCACATACATCGCAAAATGAATACCTGCCTTTATTTCTGTAGATGTCACGTATATGTTTTTTGCATGCAGGGCAGTAGAATTCTTTCCGCGCATACCTGGTTGCCACTTTTCTTGGCTGCTGTTTCATTTTTGTGTCCCTGCATATCTGCAATGCTTTCACAGCTTTTGTTAAAGCTTGGAGCATATCTCTATTATCTTTTTGGGCTTCTATAGCTTTTTCCAATATTTCTATGGCATCATTTATCGACATTCATTTTCCCTGCTCCCTTCCACGCCGCAACTGATACGGCACTTCTCGAAACCTTTTAATCGCATCCTCGCTCACATGCTTGCTCGGGCGTGTCATCTTCTCGCTGATCTCCGCCACGCGCCTACGGCGCTCCTTACTGTCTCTATACATTTACCTCGCCCCTTCCCGATCGTAACGGGCACCACCGTGGCGACGTCTTAACCACCGACAAAATCTCCCGCTCCGCTTTCTTGCAAAAACTCATGCGATCGAACCGCTCTCTCTGGATTTTTCCGCAATGTTCACACTCCGCGCAGATATGTACCGGCTCATAGCCGTCATTTTCCGTCACGTATCGGAGACCATTTTTATTCACGTAGTACACCAAACCGCTGTATTCGCACCCGCCGTTCAGTGCTGGGCATATAATCTCGTCGTAAATCTGTCTGATCGTCTTGCCTGCTTCGAGCGCTGCCACAATATCCTCTCGGTACGGGTCATACATGCTCGTTCTTTTTCTTCTCTCCATTTCATCCTCCCTGTGGTGTCGAATTAAGCAACTCTGCTTCCAACGCATCGTAATCGTAGTCCCGTTGGCTGAAATTGTTGAACTTATTCCCACTGGTATTCTTAGGTTTGGGGGCTGTGCCTGCCCGCGCCCAGTTCCTAACTGCAGCCTTCCAGTCTCTCATTTTGTTTTTACCAACCATCCACCCGTTAGAAGTGTAATAGTCAAGAAATCTTTCCACATCAAAGCCGCTATATCCCTTTTCTGCACAATACTCTGCTACGTTCTGACGAGTGGGTGGGGAAAAGCGCATGCTTTTCTCTTTACTCTCTTTTTTAATAACAGGTACAGTATCAGTATCAGGAACAGTATCAGGGTTATTTTGCTTTTCGGAAAAACCATTTGCTTTTTTTGCTTTTGTTTGGTTTTCATCATAAGCATTTGCTTTAGGTCTGCCGCCAAGTTTACCGGCTTCCCTGCGCTTCTCAACCTTTTCCATGTACGCCGCATTGTCCCGATCCATTCGCTCGCGGATAAAACTAAATGCCATATCTGCCGCCGCATCAAGTTCCGGTACAGATTCGCCCGCCGCATAGCGTAGAATCGCGGTAAATAGTTCTCCGCGCTGATCCATGCTCATTTTCTGTATGTGCCGCAGATACTCCGTATACAGGACAAAACTGCTTTTTCCGTCTGCCAAGCCATCACCCCGTTTCTAAGTCCTTAAGCAGGTCTTTCAGCGTCATTTTCGCCTGTCCCGCGGTAAGTTCCGTGATCGTCACTTCAATCCTCGGATTCTCCTTATCCACAAACGTATCGAAATAGAAGTGCGGGATGCATCTCTGGTTGTCGTCCTTGATTACCCATGCCTTTTTCAAGCTGTCCTGCACAAACTTAGCCGCGCAGGACAAAATATTGTCGTTATCCCGGCGCCGGTCTTTCTCGAAAAACCGGTAATAGATCAGTACCGGTGCCGTAATGGTGCCAATACCAGGAAGCTGCCGCCGGATCTGCCAGATGATTCCATCCTCATTCTTCTGCTTCATGTGTCCGCCCTTGTGCGGATTCGTCCGGTTGGCGGCAGTGTATTCATTCAAACCATCCAACCGCCCCGGGATCGTGAACTTATACTCCATCCGCACCACCCATTCCAGCATTGCAGCTTCTCACATCAAGGATCGTATTGTTACTCGGATTCCACCCCTCTACATATTCAAGAGCATTCTCAAAACGCAGTGACGGGATGTTATTTCTCGAATTGACTGCGAAATAGTCCTGTATATCATGATTGCATTCCGCGAAAACCTTTTTGCTTAATTCCTTGTACGCCGGTGCTTTCTTACCACCAAGGATCTCGATGACTCTCTTATTTACAGCTTTCTTTAATTCCTGCTGCTGACCGTAGTCAATCGTCATGGTATTTTCGAGATGTTCGATGCGGTTCTCGTGATCGTCTACCATTCCAAGTTGAATCCGCATCATTTCTTCTGGTGTGAGTCTCTTCTGATATGATCCGGTCTTTCTGATCTGTGGTAGCACTTCGGATGTCACCCATTTTCTAAACTTCTTTGCATTAGGTTTATCGCTCCTGAGAATTACAGCATACAATCCACTTTCAGTAATAAAATTTGTATCTCCCGCACGACTGCCTAGATTTAATCTAGTCAGTTCATCTTCATCAAGTCGCTTTGCTACATCCGTAGCATTTTTGATTTCCAACGCTTTGCAAATATCAATAAGGCAAAACATCGGCTCTCCATCTATGGCAACCGTTCGGATCTCTCCGAACTCTCTATTCTTAAAAATCTCTAACTGATTCAACATTTCTCCTTTCCCCTCCGGGACGACCCCGGAGGTATCATCATGGCTTCGACAGTTCGTGATATAATAAGTCTCCGCATGATCGGTTTCTTTCGCCTACAGGCGGGTGTTTCAACCCTATAACCAGCTCCGCCCGAATATCCGCCGGAACTCTTCTCTGCTCCCGTAATGGCTTTCAAAATATTCCTGTGCCATCTGCTTAAGCTTCAGATCCATTTCAGCGGCATTCTTCCCCGCTTGCGTTCCATTCGGATGCAGATCCGGGCGAAGCGGTATGACAAATCCATACTTCTCGCTATTCTTCCGGTTCGGATTGCCTGGGAAAATATGATGACGCTCAACCGGCACGGTACCGGTAAAATAACAATGATCCATGTCATCTGTGAACACGCTCCACAACCGTTTCATGCCGTACCCCACTCCTGCTTCATGCGCTCCAACTCGTCCGGTGTCGCAGTCTCAATTCCAAGTTCCTGTGCTTCCTCTACGATACGATCAATAAAATGTGCCATCTCCGCAGAATCATACTCGCTGGAACCTTTAATCATGAGGTAAGCCGCGAATTTCCCGTTATCCTTGATATACTTCCAATGTCCCGGCAGCTTTGCAATGTCTACCGTTTTATCAAGCGTAACGGTAATGTACTCTCCCTCTTCCTCGTAAAAGCATCCATATTTCTGCAGCATCTGTTCATATACTTCCTCTTTGCTAGAAACTATGTCTGGATGATTTGCAATCTTGGTCATAAGAACCCACGCATATGCGTTAGCATCAAGGCTCCTCTTCTTCCGGTATTTAACCGCCTTGATCCGTAGCAGATCATCCGCTTTCATGTTTTCGATCTGACTGGCAGCCGAAGCATCAACCTCAAACGTGAGGATGATTCCATTTCCATCAAATGTCCGGCTTGCACCAGTTAGCTTTCCGGTAGTCTCCATCAGGTATCAGCTTCTTTCTTTTTCTTATACCAGGTCTCAACCTGTTCGATCAGCTTGTTTGCCAGCTCCGTAGAAATATCAGATGTACCGGAAAAATTGTACATTTTCTTAAGTCGGTTCATGATATCTACCGTCTTTGCGTTCTCACACATTTCAGCATATGCATCCACAAATTCATTGATTTTATGTAACTGCTCTGCTGTCGCCGGTGTAAACTGCGGTGCTGGTGCAACTGGTTCCGGTGTCTCGCCGTCCGGGTCTTTCATCTCCTCGGTCGGAATGCAAAATACCTGAAAACACGCATACTTAAATGCGATTGCCATAGCCTTATTTGTTGCTTTATCTCCACTGTCCATGCCCTCGCCAACCGTGATTGCTTCAATAGACGAGCCGTCCTCTGCATAGAACGTATATTTTATCCGGCAGATGGAATAGATCAGAACCGCACCCTTATTTGTGGTTCGCTCCTGTCTCTGCTGTTCCAATACTTCCGGAACAATAAAAACATGATTCTTTACCAGCGCCGGATTGATTGCATTCATGACCGCATCAATTCCGCGGTACTTAAAGCCCTGCTGTTTATTCACTGCATCTTTACCGACCGCCCCGATCTCTTCCATGCACCGAGAGATCGCTTCATATATATTCATTTTTCTTGCTGCTTCCGCCATGCTTATACCCTCCGAAATTTAATACCGTACTCACGCATAGCAGCTTCAAGCTGTGCGATCTGGAACGGATCAGCAACCACTTCATACCGTACGGTTCCCTCAGGCACCGTTGCAGACCGCACAGCTTTTTCTTCCTCCAGAGCAACATCCGGCACAACTTCCGGTACAACCGGTTCTTCATGCACCAAAGCAGCTTTTCTCTGCTCTTCCTCTGCCGCCCTGCGTGCCTCCTCTTCTGCCTTTCTCTGCTCTTCCTCTGCCTGTCTCCGCAGAATTTCTTCCTTCTGCTTCTGGTACTGGTTCATGGCTGTAATGGCATCTGACAGTTCCAGCGTTGCCTTATACTTCGCCAGGCCTTTATCCTCAAACTCCGATTCCATCGCCCGGATAGTGTCCAGATCTTTCTCTACGTGCTCCACATGTGCTGTGATGGCTTCTGTGATAGCTTTCTGCGCGGTCGTGGAATTCTCCCATCTGCTGTCATAGATGCGATCCAGCGGCAGATACTCCATCACGGTTCCATGCTCCGCCATAATCCCGGTATAGATTTCACAGATCATCGCTTTCTTTGCTTCCACGCGCCTACGCTCAAACTCCTCGATCTGCCCGCTGATAAAGTCGATCGGTTCATCGATCAGCTTGTCCAGTTCCTTGACCTGCGCTTCAAAATTGGTATACGGCGCCATAAAAGTTTTCTTGATCTCGATTCGCCTGTCGTTCATGGCCTTTTTCAGCTTACGCAGGCTTGCCACCGTCCTTTTTGCTTCTGGCTGGGATTCTGCGGTAAACACCATCCCCTTGTACTCCTCCAGTCCTGCCGCAAGGGCTACCTTGATCTCTTCAAAGTTTGTCTCGATACTTCCGTCTTTCTGCTCTACTAATAAGTTAATTTCCTGCATCTTCTATCTCCTTTTCTTCTCTAAACCGCTCATCGCGGTCGTATATTGCTGCCAGTTTCTTTCTATGCCGGCATGCCCGCTCCTGCTCCGCTTCGTATTCATCCCAGTCCGGCGCATCCGGCGCGATCTCAATCATCGATATACTCCCACTCTCCTTTGTCGCCATTGTCACTGATCTTAAGTCTCACTGCTGTTTCTCCAGAGACAGCCAGCACCCCGCTAATGCTCCCGTCATCCGTAACGGTAATAGTGGCATTTCCAGCAATGCCGACCCCTTCCAGTGTTTCCGGTAATTCCCGCAACACATCCACGAGATTGCACATGTCCTTGTTACATAACCTTGCTTTCATTCAAAAAATCCTCCACTTCCAGCTGCGTCCATTCCGTTGCCTGGATCATTCGCTCCATCTTCTCCTCGCGGCGCTGCCGTTCTGTCTCCCCGGTAACGCAGTCATCACACATACCGTTCTGACCCTCGCCCGGGTCCATCATGCAACCGCAGCGCCTACATTGATATTTTCCATACATTGACATAACCTCAATTCTGGTGTTACAATAAACGCAGAAATACTTATGTATTCCTACGGTAAATAGCACCTGTACTCGCCAAAGTTATCAGGGTGCTATTTTTTTGCCCTCAATTTCAATCCACACAATATCCGGCTTGTCCATCTCGATCACAACCTCGGTGCGCCGCCGCTCCGCCAGCATGCAGATCGCATAGCCCGCGCCGCCCAGGAAGCCACCGATGATACACAACGCTCCCGCAAGGTAGCCGTATACATCCTGCGAATCCAGACAGCATCCTGCAAGCAGTGCCGTGACCACGCCGACCGCCGTAATGATCTTGCCTATCCTTTTCAACGTTCTCACCTCCCCACTCCCGTTGTTCTGAAACTCCATTTTCTACATATCTACAACACCCTGCCAGACATAACCGGTATCTTCCCATAACTTCTTAGGTGATACATATACATTTCTTCGATTTTCAGAACAGGTTCCATGTCCTATCGGCAGCCATCCCTCGATAATCCCGTTTCTTACCCAGGATTCTGATTTCCCATATATTTTCGCAACCAGAGATGTCGGTATTTTTTTATTGGAAAATTCTGGCACCGCTGCAATTCCTACAATTAACCGTGCAATTTTCTCTAATTGATCATTAGTTACTTTCGTTTCCTGCAATTCTTCTGGCAATGTTCTCCCTCCTTTCTATTTGCTGTTCAGACTATGTTACCGGAATCCCGATCACGCTCTCTACCAGATCAATACGATCTTCGGATATGCGCACCTCGGTATGCGGATCATGATTCTTTTTCAACCAGTCAACTACCGGCTGGCACAGTTTCTCAAGTTGCTCTGCTTCACTCACTCTTCTCACTCTCCCTCCTGCAGTTCTGACAAAAGTTCAACCCTTTTCATAAACGCCTGCCGCTCTTCATCACTCGCGTCGCCCTGTAGCGGAACACAATCTGTTGTAATAAGAAGCCTTGCGTCGTTGGGCTTATCCTTGTGGTCATGAATAAACTCCACTTTTACGACGTGGTCGCCGTACACTTTTCCATTCACCATGGCATACGTTACTTTGCCGCTTGAAGCAATTATGATATTCTGATTTTTCATCATTAACTCCCTTCTGTTGTTTTTTCTCCTTTTGTGGTATGCTTTACAAAAAGCAAAGGAGAAATCATGATCCATTTATCCAGACCTCAAAAGCAACTTTTTAGAAAAATATATAAAGCCAATACTCTCGATTGCTCAAATATGCCCGAAAATCAATTAGAAGTTGTAAAATATCTTGATGACCTCGGATTTCTAAATGTAAATCGGGAAAGTTCCACTCAGTACAACCCTAATACAGGCAGTCTTCAAATAGTTTACTTTGAATACACCTCTGTCAAAATATCCGAAAAAGGAAAATCCTACATTGCAGAAGTAAAATCTGACTTTATTCGCTTTCTCATCCCGGTAACCATTTCCGTCTGCGCCCTTGTTATAAGTATAGTTTCACTATTACTGTCGCTATCTGCATTATGAGTGCCACAATGCTAAGAGCTATCGGGAAATATGGGTATCGGTACATAAATGGTACGCCGTCATTATATTTTTTTAGGCATTTATGAATTTTTCTCATACTTCTTCCATCTTTCATCTCCCCAGCATCCTGCATTGCTTCCCACAGTTCCCATCGTGTCATTTCCTCGTAAGGTTTCACTTCTCACTCTCCCTTCTTATTTGCTGTCCAAACTATTGGACAGATGATGTGGTAGCCTTTATTCCAGAAGTTCATCAACAGTACAATCAAGAACTCCTGCTACCTTTGACAAATTTCTGTTATAGGTTTTCGTGAACTATATTCACGCATTAAGGTAAAAAAATTTCATCTCTTTCTTTCCTGGTGAGATGCAATACCTTTGTCAACGCAGTAATTTCAGATGCATAAAAATTACCGCTTTTCATTCTGTTATAGAGAGTTTCCCGCAATATGCCTGATTTATCAGCTATTGCAGTAACGGTCATGCCAGAATTACTTATTTTTTTCTTAAGCAGTTCCACATTTGCCACTTTTTTATCACCGCCTTTCCGTGAACTAAATTCACTATATCATCAGTGTGAATTTATGTCAACACTTTTTAATAATTTTGTTGAATTATTTTACACAAAGTGCTATTATGATGATACAAAATAATTAAGAAAGGGGTTCTGCTTATGTTACCGCTTTATCAAAACATTAAATCTAGGAGAACAGAATTAAAAATGTCTCAAGATACATTAGCAGAATTAACTGGATATAAAGACAGATCATCCATCGCCAAAATTGAAAAAGGAGAGGTTGACCTTGCTGAATCAAAAATACGCGAATTTGCAAAGGCATTAAAGGTATCCCCACAGGAACTCATGGGGTGGGATGAACCGGATGAACCAACCACTATTGCCGCCCATTTTGATGGCGATGAATACACTGCAGATGAGTTAGACAGGATCAAAGAATACGCGGCATTTATCAAAGCAACCAGAAGGTAGTTCATTTAATTGGACTCATAAAGAGTTATTATTAGTCCCAAGGAGGGATTACTTTGACAAAATACGAAACATTGTTAGAAAATGCATCCGATGCTGGCGTGATCGTAGATGAAACCTCGCATTTCTGCGGCACAAAAATAAAGGGATTGTACCTTGACAAACATATTGCTATTAGTAAGGATATAAGCACAGACACAGAAAAAGCCTGCATCCTTGCAGAAGAACTCGGACACCACTACACCGCAACCGGCAACATACTCGATCAGTCCACCGTAGAAAACCGCAAACAGGAAATGCGCGGCAGGATCGTAGCCTACAATAAACTGGTTGGCTTGCGCGGCATCGTGGATGCCTACTTACACCACTGCCAGAGCATATCTGAATCAGCGGAGTATCTTGAGGTAACCGAGGAGTTTTTAATTGATAGCCTTACTTACTACAGAAATAAGTATGGTGTATACACGAAGCTGGATAATTATGTTATTGTTTTTGAACCGAATATTGCAGTGTTGGAATTAGTATGATCGAATGCTATAGGAGATGTAACCATGTTCTTTGATAAAATATTAGATGCACTGAAAGTTGAAAATCTTTTTCCCAAAGAATCAAACGAAGAATTACCTGATACATCGACTTTCATATCCACCGAGCCACAGCCACAGCCACAGCCACAGCCGCCACAGCCACAGCCACAGCCACAGCCACAGCCACAGCCACAGCCACAGCCACAGCCAACAGATTGTATCACATTATCTGCGCCGCCAACAACCATTGAAGAAATTCCACCAAAAAGCATACCACCATATGAGTCAAACCGAATTCTAATTAACGGTTTACACCCTCTTTTTATTAGTGTTCTTCGGGATATTATTGGATCGGGAAAAATTGTTCCTGTTGCTCTTATGCGTGAATTTCGTTTAACTCAAGCCGATTTGCAACAGATTCTTTCCGAAGCCCGAGATGCTCATCTGTTGGATAGTACAAATAATATTCTTGCGTCAAAAGATTTTTACGAAAAATTTATCGATCATTACGAACCATCGCTTTATAAATGCGAACATAGTAATTTTGACAAGGAACTTCTGATGTGCATCGGAGAAATAGCTATTGAAAATGGTGCCGAATCCCTGTATGAAGAATTCGACGCAGATGTCATCCTAGACTATTTGAATATCTTAGAGAATCTAGGCACACTATCATATGATTCTGTAGAAAACAAGTATCATGTTCTGGATACACCGGAAGAATTCAGAGATAAATGCAAATACATTCCAGAACCAAAGAAAATCCTAGCACACATTTCAGCTTTAGATGAAATAGACAAAATGGAGGGGCATGAATTTGAACATGCTTGTGCTGAAATTTTAAAATCAAACGGTTTCGACAACGTATATGTTACAAAAGCCAGCGGAGATCATGGCGCAGATATATTCGCTGTTAAAGAAGACATATCTTATATCTTTCAATGTAAGCGATATAGTGATACCGTTCCTAATGATGCAGTACAAGCCGCCTTTTCAGCCAAGAACATGTTTAAAAAAGATATTGCTGTTGTCATGACCAACAGTTACTTATCCCCTCATGGTCTAAAAGAAGCCGAAAGCTTAAATGTCAAGGTGTGGGATAGAGATAAACTAAATGACCTTATTCGACACGCCACTCAATAACCTTGCCTTCAAATTACATCAATGGTAATATATGATCGTAGTTATATAATATTTCCAAAGGAG
>ERZ773115.406-NODE-406-length-48256-cov-30.211759_pt1 | contig 48256 bp, 55 predicted proteins | sample MGYA00511116_ERZ773115 | MGnify/ENA primary metagenome ERZ773115 (study PRJEB29015, sample SAMEA2737869) | human gut metagenome | biome: human gut; feature: human-associated habitat; material: faeces | place: China | collected 2012 ... | reverse complement strand
CAACTACGTGCAGGGCGCGAACATTGCCGGTTTTGTGAAGGTTGCCGATGCGATGTTAAGCCAGGGCGTGATTTAATCGTTATTATAATCGTCTGGTTTTCCTTATAACCAGACGATTTTCCCTGAGTTAATTAAATCCTTAGCAGACGTTTGCAATTTGCAGCCGTTTGTTCTGCATCCTGAATATCCTGTTCAGACATTAAGCATCGCAACGCATCTTTTTCAATCCAGGGGTTGTTATTTCCGGCAATTGTTAGCCACATCCATGCTTGTTTATTATCAATTTTAGTGCCTGTCCCCTGAGCATACATTGCCGCAGTCTGGTGTTGCGCTTCGGTCGACCCCAAACGCGTCGCTTTTTCGTACCAGTGCAGCGCATGATTTTCATCTTTTGCGATATCTTTTGTACCGTACAAATACATTTCGGCTAACAAAAATATCGCCTCTATTCGCCCACGCTGCGCTGCACCAGTAAGCCATTGAATAGCCTCAGCGTTATTTTCAGGATCATCATTGTTGGTTAAATAATATTTTCCCAATTCATACATGGCATCCCCTGCCCCATCTGCTCCATTTTTTGCTGCTTTGGTAAACCAGTACAGCGCTTTTTCCTGGTCCTGTGGAATACTCTCACTTTCGCTATACAACCTGGCAGTATGATATTGCGCATATAAATATCCCTGTTCTGCTGATTGCAAAAACCAACGATGGGCCTGAACCTCATCGCGCTCCACGCCAATCCCTTGTATATACATTTGTCCCAACTCATACTGGGCAAGGTCATGTCCTTGAGTGGCGGCAGATAAATACCACTGTAATGCTTCTTCATAATTTCGTAATGGCTCATCCGCAAAGCGTGAGATACGGGCAAGCTTATATTGCGCAGATGCGTTGCCATTTTGGGCAGCAAGTAAAAACCATTTTCGTGCCTCACTAATATTCTTATCCGTGCCCCTTCCATCGCTATACATGATGCCCAGCGCATACTGAGCATCGATAATATTATGCTGCGCGGCGCGGGTAAACCAGTTAAAGGCTAATTTTAGATCCTGTGAAACCTCATCACCTTCGTAATACATTTTGCCAAGAGAATACCAGGCAAGTGAATAGCCTTGCTCTGCAGCATGTAAGCAGGACTGGAATACAGAAGATGGATAATAAAAAAGACCTTTTAGTTTTATGGCATTTAGCAACTTTTTATATCCACTATGATGTTGCATTGCTAAATTATTGAAGCGTTCTGTTAATTTCCACTTGCGAATCATTTTTTCTTTTCGCCAGGAATATGATAAATACTCTATTAACAATGCCATATAGTTGTCTGATAGTTCAAATTCAGCGACTTTATTTAATACTGCGATATCAAACCATTTCAGGCTCTCTTCATTATCCTTTAATGATTGATAAATCGTAGCCATTTCCTTCCCGTTTTCCATTTCTTCCAGTGGAGACAAGTTACTGGCAAAGAAAGGGGTAATTTGTTTTTCGATGCGATAATAAAGAAGACAACTTTCGTTAATTTCTGTCTGGATTGCGGGTTGACGGCTGCCTGCAACTAAATGCCATCTGAACGTTTGTGCTGCAGCGAGAGTTAATAATGGCCGGAATACCCGATGAAGATGCAGTAATAACGCTTCTTCAAAGCACATTCGTGAGCTGAGATCTTTTTTCTCAAGGAAAGATAACGCCTTAGCAAGTTGCATGGGGGCATGTTCGGGGGTTGTTTCATTCTCCTCACAGAGCATATCCAGCACGGCTTGCCAGGTGAACTCCCCCTCTGATTTAATAGTGACATCAGGAAGTGGATGACCAGAAAAGGTGTTGGGTGCGCGAAATGTCATCACAGGACGAGGATGAACAATACCCCTGGACATATTGATCGGTTGCTCTTATTCCTCTTCTTGCCACTGATCTTCGTCGTCATAACGTAAAGCCTGTTCATAAGCATCGTGCAATTGTTGCCAGGCTTCGGGAGAATCTTCCGGGCGGCAATTTTTTACCAGTTTCGCATAACGACGCTTAATATCTCGTTCTTCCACGCCTGGTTGTAAACCTAATATTTCCCAGCAGTTCATTGCAGACGTTCTCTTTCCAGATAATCTAATGTCGGTTCAACTTCAGCACGAAAATCAGCAAGTTGATCAGGATCCTGCTTCTCGAGTAGATAACTGAAATGACGGGAGCAATTGCTTATCCAGTCTCGCGTTTCCGCCAGGGTGAATTGATAGAGATTATCAAGACGGGCAATAAAGGCCTGGTTTATCTGTTCATCGCGTGGATGAATTTTTAAAAGGCTTAATTTGGACAACGACTGCTGTATTTGCTCTTCCGTTAATGCCCCTGGATTCTGTTCAATAACCAGACTATTTTTAGCCCCTGTCAGTGGCACGCTGATATCGACATCAAGAATACCGTTAATGTCGTACGTAAAACGAACATCAATACGCACATCACCGGCCGGTTTTGGCGGAACATTCACTGACAACTCCGCAAGGAAAATATTATCAGCCACCATCCTGCTTTCACCCTGGTAGATTTTAAAATTAACCTCTGTTTGTTGATCATGTGCCGTGTAAAAAGCACGAACGCGACTACAAGGAATACTCCTGTTACGCTCAATAACGGGTGCAAAATAGCCTGATTCGCGGGTATGCCCCAGCGATTTAGAGGTATCAACGCCAAGCGTATAAGGGCAAACATCGGTCACTACTACATCTTGTAATTCGCTGTGGCGCGCTTTAAGTGCGGCCTGAATAGCCGCGCCCTGGGCAATGACCTCATCCGGGTTTAAATGCATTGCCGGTATACGACCAAATAGTCGTGTCACAAGTTTTCGAATAAGCGGCATACGTGTAGTGCCACCCACAAGAACAACCTGGTCTAATTGGCTAATATTAAGTTTGGCATCGCGAATTGCCCGTTCCAGTGGCATACTGATTCGCTCGAAAAATGTCTGTAATAAAAATTCAAATTTTTCTGTAGTCAGATGCCAGTAATATCGCCTTCCTTCAATCTCCACGCTGAAAGTAGCTTCGTCTCGCATACTAAGCACGCGCTTGACACGCTCAGCCTCAATGCGTAAATGGCGTTGGAGTGTCGGTTCACGCCATTCAATATTTTCAGGAAGATCCCGCCTTGAGCAATATGCATCGATCAGGATATCGACAATATCTTCACCACCTAAAAAGTTATCCCCGGCACTGGCTCGTACTTCCATAATATTGTCAAACAACTCCAGAATGGAGACATCGAATGTACCACCACCTAAATCGAATACCAGAAATTGATGTTCATCATCTTTATTATGCAAACCATACGCCAGTGCAGCGGCGGTTGGTTCGTTAATTAAACGTTCGACGTTCAAGCCTGCCATTGTCGCAGCGGCTTTTGTTGCTTTACGTTGCATATCACCAAAGTAAGCAGGTACACTAATTACTGCTTCAGTTATCTCTTCACCTAAATAGTTTTCTGCATCTTCTTTTAGCTGACGTAATATCAGTGATGAAAGTTCTTCCGCACGAAACTCCCGTCCTCCCAGTTTCAACGTCTTTGATGTGCCCATCATGCGTTTAAAATTTGATGCGCAGTTTTGTGGTTTGATGAGTTGCAGGTCACGAGCTGCCTCCCCTGTCAAAACCATACCATCTTCATCGACACAAACTACGCTGGGTGTTAAAAACTTGCCTAACGCATTGGGGATCAGTTCACTTTGTCCATTTCGCCAGACTGCTGCCAGACTGTTAGTCGTCCCTAGATCGATACCGATAATCATAATTATCCTCTTCAAATAAATGAACTGTTCCTTTTATAGAGCAGTTATATATATTCGTTTTGTGAATAATGTTCACAATCCCTGCATTTTAAAATAATTTATAATGATGCAGCCCATAACATTAATCACGTGAATATAAAGATATTCCGTTAATAATTTTAGCTGCGGGTATTTATATCATAATAAATAAAGCCAATGGCAGAATATCTACCACTGGCTTTGTTTAAGAGTGGAAACCGAATTAATTAGCAGAATCCGTATTATCTTTTTGGGGCTTTGCCGCTTTTTTCACTCGTTTATTGGGTGCTTTTTTAACTGACTCCCCACCCGGTGCCACAATTCCTCTGAACTGCCTGACCGGAGTGCTACGCGCCTGATCAATCAGTTGGTAAAGCGTCCCCACCAGCGGCTGCATAAAGTCCTGATAGCGACACTGCTTTTCGCTGATTTGCGTCAGCACCGATTCCCAGTGCGCGGTCATGTCCGGTCGCGTAGCCATTTCTGGCAGCGAATGGAATAACGCTTTTCCGGCGTCGGTGGAGTGGATATAGCGCCCTTTTTTGGTGAGGAAACCACGCTTGAACAACAGTTCAATAATCCCGGCACGCGTTGCTTCTGTCCCCAGACCATCGGTCGCACGAAGGATCTTTTTCAGATCTTTGTCCTGCACAAAGCGCGCGATCCCGGTCATCGCCGAAAGCAGTGTTGCATCGGTAAAATGGCGCGGCGGCTGGGTTTGCCGCTCTACCACTTCACCTTTTTCACACAGCAACTCATCGCCTTTCGCCACCACAGGCAGTGGCGTGCCGTCGTTTTCTTCATCGCGCTCTTTGCTGCCTAACAGCGTGCGCCAGCCTGCTTCAGCAAGAAAACGCGCTTTAGCGACAAATTTGCCTTTGGCAATGTCCAGTTCGATAACACACTTGCGGAACACCGCATCCGGGCAGAATTGCATCAGATACTGACGGGCAATCAGGTTATAGACCTTCGCTTCGTTCTCCGTCAGGTTGATCGCAGAACTCCGTGCGGTCGGAATGATGGCGTGGTGCGCATCGACCTTTTTGTCATCCCAACAGCGGTTGCGTATATCTGGATCTACCACTGGCTGCGGCAACAGATCCGGTGCATGAACACTGATGGCATTCATCACCGCGTGGCGTCCGGCAAAATGTTCTTCTGGCAAATAGCGACAATCAGAACGCGGATAAGTGATTAGCTTGTGCGTTTCGTACAGTTTCTGGCAGATATCAAGCACGTTCTGCGCGCTCAGACCAAAGCGTTTTGCCGCTTCAATCTGCAACGCCGAAAGCGAAAACGGCAGCGGCGCGGATTCTGATTCCCGTTTATCGTTATAGCTGGTGACAATAGCCGGTTGACCACTAATGCGGTTAACCACATGCTCCGCCAGTGGACGATGTAACAAGCGCCCTTCTTCATCCTGGTACGGTTCACACGCTTCGCTCGGTTGCCAGATAGCGGTAAACCGCTCATCGGCAGGTGTCACGATATGCGCTTTGACTTCAAAGAAGTCTTTCGCCACGAAGTTTTCAATCTCTTCATCGCGGCGCACCACCAGCCCGAGCACGGGTGTCTGCACGCGCCCCACGGAAAGCACGCCCTGATAACCAGCATTGCGACCGAGAATGGTGTAAGCACGGGTCATATTGATGCCGTACAGCCAGTCGGCACGCGCTCGCGCCAGCGCAGAAACGCACAGCGGTACAAACTCACTGTTGGAACGAAGACGGTCGATCGCCCGCTCAACCGCCTGCGGGTTCAGGTCGTTTATCAAGCAACGCTGCACCTGCTGGCGCTTTTCCGGTGCCAGTTGCAGATAGTCCAGCACTTCATCCACCAGCAATTGCCCTTCACGATCCGGGTCCCCGGCGTGAACGATTTCGCTGGCTTCATGCAGGAACCGTTTGATGACGTTAAGTTGTTTGGTCACGGAGGGTCGGGGCTGTAATTGCCACTTTTCCGGGACAATCGGCAAATCCGCAAGATTCCAGCGCGCATAGCGGCTGTCGTAGGCGTCTGGCTGCGCCTGCTCAAGCAGGTGACCGATACACCAGGTCACCACCTGACCATTACCGCACTCGATAAAGCCATCGCCTTTCCGGTGCGGTTTGGGCAGGACATCAGCAATGGCGCGCGCCAGACTCGGTTTTTCGGCAATAAACAACCGCATTGAATTAACGAATCTCAACCATGGCACGACCGCCGCGCGCTGGCACCAGTTCGCCAATTGCCGTCAGTTCAATGCCAAACTCGGCGGCTGTAGCTTTGACCTCATTTTCTGCTTCCGGCATGACCGCCAGCAGCAAACCGCCAGAAGTTTGCGGATCGCACAGCAGATCGCGCACTTCACGCGGCATTTCACCCATCAGATGACCGTAGCTGGCAAAGTTACGTTCAGTGCCGCCAGGTACTGCGCCCAACTTAATGTACTCTTCAACACCGGGGAGTTTCGGGATCGCTTCATAGTCGACGCGTGCCTGCACACCAGCCCCCTGACACATTTCGCTCAAGTGGCCCAGCAGACCAAAGCCCGTAACGTCGGTCATCGCTTTTACGCCTTCGATGTTGGCAAAGGACGCGCCTGCGATGTTCATCCGGCACATCACTTCCGTCGCCAGTCCCTGATGTTCTGGTTTCAACAGTGATTTTTTCTCAGCCGTGGTAAGAACGCCGATCCCCAGCGGTTTCGTCAGGAACAGTTTGCATCCGGCTTGTGCGGTACTGTTTTTCTTCACCCGCTCGGTCGGTACGATCCCCGTTACCGCCAGACCAAAAATCGGCTCCGGCGCATCGATGGAGTGACCGCCAGCCAGCGCAATACCCGCCTGACGACATGCATAGCGTCCACCTTCGGTCACTTCGCGGGCAATTTCCGGGGAAAGTTTGTTAATCGGCCAGCCGAGGATCGCAATCGCCATAATCGGTTTGCCCCCCATCGCGAAGATATCGCTGATGGCGTTAGTCGCCGCAATGCGGCCAAAATCGAAAGGATTATCAACGATCGGCATAAAGAAGTCGGTGGTACTGATAACGCTGGTGCCATTGCCCAGATCGTACACCGCCGCATCGTCGCGGGTTTCATTACCCACAAGCAAATTCGGATCAACAAACTTCGCCTGCTCACTGTGCAGGATGGTTTCCAACACTTTTGGGGAAATTTTACAGCCGCAACCAGCTCCGTGGCTGTATTGGGTCAAACGAATCGAGTTCTCGCTCATGGACATCTCCTGTCAATGCAATCCGGGTATGGTAACCCTCATTCCGTGAAGTGATAAGTGAGAGTGTCTGAATTCCTGCGCCTTTGCTCACAATCCAGACAGTTTCGCGACAATTATCAGAAATAAGTTACAAACGGCGTCGGGTCCGGGACGTTAATCGACGTAGATGCTTTCAGCTGCGGCGTACCGAGGTAGAGAAAACCGACAATTTTATCCTGCTCACGGCAACCGAATGCTTCACGCACTACCGGACTTTCAGTTAATGCGCCACTGCGCCAGATGCCGCCAAACCCCTGGGCAACTGCTGCCATTTGCATCGCCATGACCGCGCATCCGGCAGACATTTCCTGTTCCCAGCGCGGGACTTTATGATTCTCTTCGCATTTCGCCACCACCGTGATGATGAGCGGTGCGCGGAACGGCGCATTACGGGCTTTGTCGATAGCTTTGTCATCACTACCGGCAGCAATCGCCCCCTGTTCCAGTACGGCGCTGAAACGCTCGCGCCCTTCCCCTTCAATCACAAAAAAATGCCACGGTTGCATGGACTTATGGTCCGGCGCACGCATACCCGCACGCAGGATGTTTTGCAGTTGTTCACCCGTTGGCGCGGGTTCAGCCAAGCGGGAGGCGCTACGGCGATTGATCAATAGTTCGAGTGCATCCATTTGATTAACTCCTGTCGTGATATTTATTCACAAAATTAACACGAGAGTGGATTTTGTTACAGCACAGTCCGCAATTCCTGCTGACAAGTACCGGTTGGGTCATTACGATAACCACATCTATTGCGCCTGTGACAGGTGTGACCTTAAGTTGGGAGAATACATGCGAACCCTTTGGCGATTTATTGCCGGATTTTTTAAATGGACGTGGCGTCTGCTGAATTTCGTCCGTGAAATGGTACTTAACCTGTTCTTTATTTTCCTCGTACTGGTTGGTGTGGGGATTTGGATGCAGGTCAGTGGTGGTGATTCGAAAGAAACGGCCAGTCGTGGCGCACTGCTGCTGGACATTTCTGGTGTGATCGTCGATAAACCCGACAGTTCTCAGCGGTTTAGTAAATTAAGCCGCCAGCTGCTTGGTGCCAGTTCCGATCGTCTGCAGGAAAACTCACTGTTTGATATCGTCAACACTATTCGCCAGGCGAAGGACGACCGCAATATCACCGGTATTGTGATGGATCTGAAAAACTTCGCAGGCGGCGACCAACCGTCTATGCAGTACATCGGCAAAGCTCTGAAAGAGTTTCGTGACAGCGGGAAACCGGTTTATGCCGTTGGCGAGAACTACAGCCAGGGGCAATATTATCTCGCCAGTTTCGCCAATAAAATTTGGCTGTCTCCGCAAGGCGTGGTTGATCTGCACGGCTTTGCCACCAACGGTCTGTACTACAAATCGTTGCTGGATAAGCTGAAAGTTTCCACCCATGTGTTCCGCGTGGGTACGTATAAATCTGCCGTTGAACCGTTTATTCGTGATGATATGTCACCGGCAGCCCGCGAAGCTGACAGCCGCTGGATTGGTGAGCTGTGGCAAAACTATCTGAATACTGTTGCCGCTAACCGGCAGATCCCTGCTGAGCAGGTATTCCCTGGCGCGCAAGGGTTGCTTGAGGGTTTAACCAAAACCGGTGGCGATACCGCGAAATATGCACTGGAAAACAAGCTGGTCGATGCACTGGCATCGAGTGCGGAAATCGAAAAAGCACTGACCAAAGAATTCGGCTGGAGTAAGACTGATAAAAATTATCGCGCCATCAGTTATTACGATTACGCATTGAAAACGCCGGCAGATACCGGTGACAGCATCGGTGTCGTCTTTGCTAATGGCGCAATTATGGATGGCGAGGAAACTCAGGGGAATGTTGGCGGTGATACCACTGCGGCACAAATCCGCGACGCTCGCCTTGACCCGAAAGTGAAAGCGATTGTCCTGCGTGTTAATAGCCCAGGCGGCAGCGTTACCGCGTCTGAAGTGATTCGCGCTGAACTGGCAGCAGCCCGGGCAGCGGGTAAGCCTGTGGTTGTATCGATGGGCGGCATGGCGGCATCTGGTGGTTACTGGATTTCCACGCCAGCTAATTACATTGTGGCTAACCCCAGCACCCTGACCGGTTCTATCGGTATCTTCGGCGTGATCACCACCGTAGAAAATAGTCTGGATTCGATTGGTGTTCATACTGATGGTGTCTCAACTTCACCGCTGGCGGATGTTTCTATCACTAGGGCACTGCCGCCGGAAGCGCAGCAGATGATGCAATTAAGCATTGAGAATGGCTATAAACGCTTTATCACGCTGGTTGCTGATGCGCGTCATTCGACGCCGGAGCAAATTGATAAAATCGCCCAGGGCCACGTCTGGACCGGTCAGGATGCAAAAGCTAACGGGCTGGTCGATAGTCTCGGGGATTTCGATGATGCGGTTGCCAAAGCAGCAGAGCTCGCAAAAGTGAAACAGTGGCATCTGGAATACTACGTTGATGAACCGACCTTCTTCGACAAAGTGATGGACAACATGTCTGGTTCTGTCCGGGCAATGTTGCCAGATGCGTTCCAGGCCATGTTACCTGCACCGCTTGCCTCGGTAGCCTCTACCGTTAAAAGTGAAAGCGACAAGCTGGCCGCGTTTAACGACCCACAAAACCGTTATGCGTTTTGCCTGACCTGCGCCAACGTGCGTTAAGTCTTGTACTGAGTGGCCGACAGATCGTCGGCCACATTATTTTTTACCTCGACGAATCCTCTTCCCGCTGTCTCGCCCCATATTTCCTTATCCGCATAGTATCAGGTGCGCTCCTCCTGCCTCACGTATATACTTTTGCTCTTTCGATATCATTCATATCAATATCATGCAAAAGAAATCAATTTACGTTGCCTACACGGGCGGGACCATCGGGATGCAGCGTTCCGAGCAGGGTTATATACCGGTGTCAGGTCATCTACAACGCCAACTGGCGCTGATGCCGGAATTCCATCGCCCGGAGATGCCAGATTTCACCATTCATGAATATACGCCGCTGATGGATTCTTCTGATATGACGCCAGAAGACTGGCAGCATATTGCTGAAGATATTAAAGCGCACTATGACGACTATGATGGTTTTGTCATTCTGCACGGCACCGACACGATGGCGTATACCGCCTCTGCGCTGTCGTTCATGCTCGAAAATCTCGGTAAACCGGTCATTGTGACAGGGTCACAAATCCCGCTGGCTGAGTTACGCTCTGACGGACAAATTAATCTGCTGAATGCGTTGTACGTTGCGGCGAATTATCCGATCAACGAAGTAACGCTCTTTTTTAATAATCGACTGTATCGCGGCAACCGCACCACCAAAGCCCATGCCGATGGTTTTGATGCGTTTGCCTCTCCAAACCTTCCTCCGTTACTGGAAGCAGGTATCCATATACGTCGTTTGAATACGCCACCCGCCCCGCACGGTGAAGGGGAATTGATCGTTCATCCAATCACGCCACAACCAATTGGCGTAGTGACGATTTATCCGGGGATTTCTGCTGACGTCGTGCGCAATTTTCTGCGCCAACCGGTGAAAGCATTGATTCTGCGCTCATATGGCGTGGGTAATGCGCCACAAAACAAAGCCTTCCTGCAGGAATTACAAGAAGCCAGCGATCGCGGTATTGTGGTGGTCAACCTGACACAATGTATGTCCGGTAAAGTGAACATGGGTGGTTATGCCACCGGTAACGCCCTCGCCCATGCCGGCGTTATTGGCGGTGCAGATATGACTGTAGAAGCCACGCTAACCAAACTGCATTACCTGCTGAGCCAGGAACTGGATACTGAAACCATTCGCAAGGCCATGAGCCAAAACCTGCGCGGCGAACTGACGCCGGATGATTAAGGAGACTGCAATGCCCCCTCGCGCCCTGTTACTGGTCGATTTACAAAATGATTTCTGTGCTGGTGGCGCGCTCGCCGTGCCGGAAGGTGACAGTACGGTGGATGTCGCTAACCGCCTGATTGACTGGTGCCAGTCGCGCGGTGAAGCGGTTATCGCCAGTCAGGACTGGCACCCGGCGAATCACGGCAGTTTTGCCAGTCAGCACGGTGTCGAGCCTTATACGCCAGGCCAACTCGACGGTTTGCCACAAACCTTCTGGCCAGATCACTGTGTGCAGAACAGTGAAGGCGCACAATTACATCCGTTACTGCACCAAAAAGCGATCGCAGCGGTGTTCCATAAAGGCGAAAATCCTTTAGTTGACAGTTACAGTGCCTTTTTTGATAACGGCCGTCGGCAGAAAACCTCTCTCGATGACTGGTTACGCGATCATGAAATCGATGAATTGATCGTTATGGGCCTGGCTACTGACTATTGCGTGAAGTTTACCGTGCTGGACGCGTTACAGTTAGGTTATAAGGTAAACGTGATTACCGATGGTTGTCGTGGCGTGAATATCCAGCCACAGGACAGTGCGCACGCGTTTATGGAGATGTCAGCTGCTGGGGCAACGCTATATACGCTGGCAGACTGGGAAGAGACACAGGGGTAATTTTACGCTGGCCTACAATTCTGTACTGGCATTGTAGGCCAAATAAAACACGTCAGTGGCACATCTGGCAATTGATGCCATCAACGAAAGATTTAATTCACCTCAGAAATCTCTTCCAACGACACCTTCCGCGTTTCGATGCCAAAAATGGAGAGAACCAGCGCACAGAGCAATAACATGACACCAAGTACTATAAACACCGTGATCGACCCATAATGTGTTAATAATGCCGCAACGCCATAGGGCGTGAAGACTGCGACGATCCGTCCGACGGCATTAACGAAACCCGAACCGCGCAGGCGTAAATGCGTTGGCCAAAGCTCCGGGATATAAACCGCCGACGCGAAGCAAACATACATGTATAAAAAGAAGATCATCACCAGGCCATAGATTAAAATCGCCCACTCTGTAGTCTGAATTGAATAGATATAGCCTAACACGGCAATAATAATAAGTAAGGTGGAGCCAAATAACCGACGAGGAAAATGATCAATAATTAATGCCGCAATAAATATTCCTACCGGAGCGCCAATCATAATAACAGCGGTCATTAATATTGATTTATCGACATCAATGCCGGAGTTAACAAATATGGTCGGTATCCATACGGTGATGGTATAAAGCGAAATGTTCATTGCAATTAAAACAGTAATCGCGACTAATGTACGTCGTAACATTTCACCTTTAAACAGGAGCCAGAAAGTACCCTTGATTACTTTAACTTTGCTGTTGCTCTGATACGAAGTAAGCGGGGGTAAACGAATACTCTTCTCTCTTTCAATTTGCTGCTCTACTTCACGAAGTTGGCATTCTGCACCTGCGATTTGCCCTTTCCCTGCCAGCCATCGTGGCGACTCAATAAAGTATTTACCTGAGAGAAGCCAGGCTAACAGTATGCCAATACCACCCAACAGAAACATTATCCGCCAACTAAAAAAAGCGATAACCACCACACCTATCGCCGCAGACAGCATGGGCGACCAGTTACCAACAAATGAGAGCCGCGCGGACCATTTTCCACGCACCGTCGCGGGGATAAACTCCGTAAATGAGGCATAGCCAACCATAATCAGCGCCCCCATTCCTGTTCCCATCAGGAAGCGAAAGAAGATGAGCCAGTACATATCAGGGACAAAAGCGGCCCCTGTTGCAGCAATACCGACGATGAGAAGATTTATGCGAAACGCCCTGCGCCGCCCAAAGTAATCACCGATGAACCCACCGGTAAGAGAGCCGATGAAATAACCAAACATTAATGCCGAGGTAAAGGCGGCATTGAGGAAATTATTTGACCATCCATTGCTTACCAGCTTTGCTAAGACAACATTACCGGAGTAACTCAAAAAACCCGTTAATAACAGACTAAAGCTTATTATACCAAATATACGATAATGAAACCGGGCCAAAGGCAAGCGGTCCAGTCTTGCGCCAATTTGATCATATTGTTCCATTGGGTGCCTCGGATTTGCTAAAAAAGGTAGCAATTGCGGCAAATTCACTTGCCGCATCTTTATCATCATTTTATTTCAAGGCGCAGGAACAAATAATATTGACAACGTGTGCTTAAATTACCACACCAGCTGGATATTATTGTCTTTGCAAAATGCTATCCACTCTGCACCCGGTGATTTATCAGTTATTATGTAATTAATATGACTAAAGTCAGCTAACTGGACAAAAGCTTTACGATCAAACTTAGAGTGATCAACCAATAACACAACTTCTGTCGCCTGACGGATCATTGTCTTTTTGATTTCAGCTTCCGCTTCATTAGAGTCCAGCGCGCCGCTGTTAATATCAAGACCTTTACAACTCATTACCATGATATCGACATGGTAGCGGCTGATGATCTCTTTAGTAATTCTTCCTTGCAGGGAAAGTGTATTTTTGTTTAGTTCCCCACCCGTTGAAACGACTTTAATTTCTGACTGAGCCAGAACATGAATCGCTTCCGCCGAGTTGGTTAGCAACGTCAGGTCACTACGGTCCTGTAACAATTTGAGCAATTCCATTACGGTACTACTGGAATCGGCTGCCATGGTGGTTTTATTGTCGATAAAGGGTAGTGCCTTGCGTGCAATAAGCTGCTTCTCTTCATAAAACGATGAAGCGCGCTTATAAAAATGGATATTCTCCGTCAACATCGCTGTATTTAAAACAGCACCACCATAGGTTCTGGTCAAAAAGCCTTCATCTTCCAGCTTCTCAAGATCGCGGCGAATGGTTTCTTCGGTTACCTGAAAAATCCCACTCAAATTTGAGACTGTCACCTTTTTATCGTTGGCAACCATTTGCTTAATTGCCTGAATCCTGTCTTTTGCCGCCACGATTACACCCCTGTATCTTTTTACATCACATTAGCGCGATTATCGCATAACCGATGTTTACTTTCAAAATAACCTGTTTGAATCACAGATTTTCATCACAGTTTTCACAGAAACAGAGGTGAATCGTGTTGAGTATTTAACGCTCCAGGGCCTCTGCCATTTCCCTCATCAATGTTGCGTCTGCATCCGATAAGTTGATAATCAGTGCCGCGACATTTTCGCGTACCTGTTCCGGTGCAGTAGCCCCACTAAGAATGGAGATTAAATCACTCTGTTTTAATATCCACGCCAGTGCCAGAGTGGGAATTGTGCACTGATAACGAGCACAAAGTGGCTGCCACTGTTCAAGCATATCAATCACTTTCAGCATGTTTTCACGCTGGAACCAGACTTTATTTGCCCGAGCGCCGCCCGGAACGTAATCACGAGTGATGGTGCCGGTCAACAATCCCTGCTCTAGCGGGGAATAAACCTGAACCACAATGCCATTATCACGACATAGCGGCAGCAGTTCGTTTTCCATTGCCCGGTCGAGGATACTGTATTTCGCCTGAATAATATCCAGTTCACCATATTGCAGATACTCGCGGATATGGTCAGCATCGACGTTAGCAGCGCCTATCGCGCGAATTTTCCCTTCGGCTTTTAACTCATTAAGCACTGCGACAGTTTCAGCTATCGGCGTAAAAAATGGCGGCACCGACTGCCAGTGCGTCATGTAGATATCGATGTAATCAATACCCAGACGTTGCAAGCTGGCTTCTACCTCTTCGCGGATAGATTCCGGGGAAAGGTTTTTATACAACTGCCGATCGCCAACTTTGTTGAATAAACTTCCTTTTCGTTCCCAGACAATGCCGCATTTGGTTTCTACTACAACCTGTTCACGGGGCAGTTTTTTTAACGCCTGACCGACGATAACTTCACTATTGCCAAAGTTATATCCTGGCGCAGTATCAATCAGATTAATGCCACAACGATGGGCTTCAAGAATCGTATCAATACATATTTGCCGATCGAGATCGCCATTCCATGCAGGACCGCCGCCAATGGCCCATGTCCCCAACCCCATTCGCGAAAGCGTAATATCCGTTGTGCCTAAAGGTATCTTTTTCATTTGCCTTCATTATCCTTCGTATTCTTCCAGCAATTGTTCGACCAGCTTTCTGTTTTTTACGCCGGTGGTGGCACCGACGCTTAGAACCGAGATAGCCGCCGTTGCATTGGCAAAGCGTGCGCATTCACGCAGATTTTTGCCTTCTAACAGTGCCGCAATAAAACCTGAAGCAAAGTTATCGCCCGCGCCAATGGTGTCGATGGCGGTTATTCCTGCGACCGCCGGCACCTTCATCGTCATGTCACCACGCTTGATAAAGCAGCCGTCTTTACCCGTTTTAATCACCACCGTTTTTACGCCGCACGCAAGAAAGCAGTCAGCAATTTCATCCAGTGTCTCTTTCCCGGTGAGTAATTTTGCCTCGGCATAATTAGGAAACAGATAATCGACATAACTCAATGCTTCGCAAATATCATCCAGCGTTTCATTCAACCGCGGTTTGATCATATCGGCACAGATAATCATCTGCCGGGCTTTAGCTTGCGTAAAAATTTCTGTTAGCGCTTTACCATCCAATAGTGGACTGTTGAAAATACTGGCCAGTGATAATAATTTCGCCTGAGAAAACCGCGCAAAATCAACATCGTCAATATTCAATTTCCACAGACTGCCATTACGGTTTGTGACAAACGTCCGCTCGCCATCCTCCGTCACCAGTCCAACGTTAATAGAGGTATCTATGCTGACGTCCTGCTTCACGCTTTGAATATCAATATTCTCTTTGCGGCAATGGTCGAGAATAAACTGCCCTGCGGCATCTTTACCTACACGACTCATTAATGCTGTGCGATGGCCCAGACGAGAAATAATTGTTGCTTCATTTATTGCATCACCCCCGGTGGTCATTGCGATTCTTTCAAGAGGATAAGAGTCCACATCAAAGATATTTTTACTGACCGGTTGCAATGGAATATCAACAATAGCGGCACCTATACAAATAACGTCGAGATTATCCATATCATTATTCCGCTTTGCCATCAGAACCGAACAGTTTAATTTTTTCCAATGCCCGTTCTTTTACAGCTTTACGTACTTCACGTTCTAAATGCAGGAAAGGCTGATCCTGGTTTTCTTTCACTGCTACCATTGCGGCCTGACAGAGCTCCGTATGAATGTTGATTTTCGCAATACCCAACGAAATTGCAGTTTTAATGTCGGCATCACTGATCCCCGATGCGCCATGCAAAACCAGCGGAACAGAAACAGCATCGCGTACGCGTTTGACGACCTCAAAGTTCAATTGCGGCTCTGACGTATAAACCCCATGCTGGTTGCCGATGGCGACAGCCAATGAGTCACAGCCCGTACGTTCAACAAATTCAGCCGCCTGGTCAGGATCGGTATAGTGATAGCCCGCCAGCGCTTCCTCATAAACGGTTTCATTACCGACATGCCCTAATTCCGCCTCTACCGGAATACCCAGCGGATGGAAGAAATCGACAGCCTCTTTGGTTAAACGAATATTTTCTTCGAAATCAAATGCAGAAGCATCACGCATTAATGAATTCATACCATGAGTCCAGGCGTTATGAATAATCTCCATACTCCGACCATGATCCCAATGAGTTATTACCGGCACCGTTGCTTTTTGTGCCATTGATACCATCATGTGAGAGAAATCTTCAAATGAGGTGTTACCGACAAAACCTGTACCAAAAGAAATAATAACCGGTGATTTCGCTTCTTCGGCTGCGTCGATAACGCCCATCAACATTTCTGCATTCCATACGTTAAAATGGGCAATTGCATAATGTTTATTTGTGGCATCGTTTTCCCAATATCTGATATCTGCGAGCATATTCTGTTCTCCCGTATTAATTAATCGCTAATTTTAATAACGCCTTTAATAATGTCGCGTTTGTTGTTAACTGACTCTTCAAATGCCTGTTGTACATCCCGATAATCGTAAATATGCGTCACCATCGATTTCACATCGAATCGCCCTGAAGAAATAGCTTCAATCGTGACCGGATAACGATTGGCATAGCGGAATACCGTCTGGATAGTGACTTCGCGATTGATTTTGAGGAAATTGATTGCCGAATCGCCCGGTACAGTACCAACAATCATAATTTTACCGCCGCGCATTACCAGATAAGGTGCCTGTTTAACGGTGACCGCAGAACCCGCTGTTTCGAAAACAATATCTGCGCCCATGTCTTCGGTAAATTGCTGACAGCGTGCAATAGTGTCTTCTTTTGCGCCGTTAATAACCACTGTCGCACCAAGTTGTTCCGCCATTATCAGACGTTTTTCCAGCACATCAACGACGGCAATTTCCGTTGCTCCCAGGCATTTGCACGCTTGCAACGTCATCAAACCAATACAACCTGCTCCCAGAATAATTATCTTCTTACCCGGTTTAACATCTGCCAGCATCGCGGCATGCATCCCGACTGCGGCAGGCTCCACCAGCGCCCCTTCCATCGTGTCCATATTGTCTGGCAGTTTGTAAGTAAAGCTCTCCGGATGACACAGATAGTGCGTTAATGCGCCGCGGTAGTTGGGTTGTGTCGCCATAAAATCAACGTCCGGGCAGATGTTATATTTGCCTTCCAGACAGTAACGACAGTGACCGCAAGGAACGCCAGGTTCGATATTTACCCGATCCCCCGGTTTAAATTTGCGCACGCGGCTTCCCACAGCCACAACCGTCCCGGCGCATTCATGACCCAGGCCAATTTCTTGATTTGGGTCTTTAGGCGGAATAAACGGGCCTGATTCAAAACCATGTACATCTGAACCACAAATACCGACATATTCTACTTTAATCAAAACTTCATCTTCTTTAGGCACTGGTATTTCTGCTGAAATAATTTTCATTGTGCCCGGCACCTGCAATATTGCTTTTGAATTTTTCATTTTGAATCCACCCGTATCATTTATTGGCTACTGCATCAATACTTAAACTTTCAACGGAGACACCTTTGGTTTCAATTCCAATGGTGGCGATAGCAATTGCGACAACAATTGAAACAGCCCCCAGAAGAATAAAGACTCCCGTTACGCCATAACTACTGAGCAGCACTGCAACGGCATAAGGTGCGGCAATACCACTGATTCGCCCTACCGCATTCGCCAGACCGGAGCCACGGAGTTTGGCCTCTGTCGGCCAGATTTCAGGGACATACACTGCCGAGGCATAGCAAACGTACATATAGACGAAAGTAATCAGGAAGAAACCAATCAACGTTATGAGCAACATACTGGTTTGCAGTGAATAGATATATCCGAGCACCGCAATCAGGATTAATAGCCCCACACCCATTGTTTTACGCGGAATTTTATCCATCACCAGCATGGCAATAAAAATACCAAATGGCGCGCCAAACATACTCATGGTATTTAAAACAATCGAGTCTTTTAAATTAATCCCCTGGGTCATGAATATTGTTGGCAACCAGTTAATTAGTGTGTACTGCACAACGTTCATGGCAATCAGCACACAAGAGCCTAATATCACGCGTTTCAGTAATACTCCTGTCAGTAAGGCTGAATACGGCACCGCTTGTGGCGCTTTACCGTCATCAGCAATAACCACAGGCGGCAAAGGTTTACCCGTCTGGCGTATGACGCCTTCTTCTATACTCCGCATGACTTTCTCGGCTTCCTGATACCGTCCGCGCGATTCCAGCCAGCGCGGGGATTCAGGAAAGTAGCGCCAGGCCAGCGCCGTAGCGATAAGCGACAATATTGCAGGGATAAGCAGTTGTACCCGCCAGTTCCACTCAGCACTAATCAGCGGCGTGAGTCCCATCGCAATCAATGAACAGAGCGGATATGACCAGTTGCCAATAAAGGAAACCCGACTGGACCACGTTCCGCGATTTCTACCGGGCATATATTCGGTGAAACCAGCAAACAGCGTAACCAGTAAAGCTCCCAGCCCAACGCCCATCACAAAACGGCAGGCAATAAGAAAATCCATATTCGGTGAGAAAGCACCGACAACCATCGAGGCAATATGAATGGCCTCATAGAGGATGAACGCATTTCTACGACCGGTTTTGTCGCCAATGATGCCGCCCACCAGCGCACCGAGAAACATTCCGGCGGTCGTGATTGCTGAGAATGTGGCTGTGGTGGAATTATCTGTCCAGCCCAACGCTTTCAGCTGCGCGAGGATCAAGCCACCAACGGCATTACTCCAGCAGACAAGCAAGCCAAACGCGACGATGGCAAACATTGACGAATGCCAGCGGCAATCAGGTAAGCGATCCAGCCGTGCACCACAATGCGGTTTTGTTATCTGTTCCATGCGATAACGTTCCTTCAGGAGAGTGGTTATTCATCAAAGTCGTAAGTCATGATCACTTTGATTGCGGTTTTATCGACCATCGCATCAAACCCTTCGCGCCATTGCGACAGGCCGATACGATGCGTGATCATCGGTTTGACTTTGATAGCGCCGCTGGCTAATAGCCTGATAGCGTTACGCCATGAGGTGGAGTCATAGGCCATATGCCCAATGATGCTTTTATTCCAGGCGGTAATGTCATTAATCGAGAAATCAAGAGGTTTGAAGCCCATTCCAACGCGTACCACTTCCCCATTCGGGCGGAGCATTTCGATGGCTTGTTTCAGTGCGATATTGGCACCGGAGCATTCAATCACCAGTCCCAGATTATCTTTGCCACAAATTTGCTGGCAGCGCGCCACCACATCTTCGGTAGAACCATTTACTACTGCCGTCGCCCCCAGTTCTTTTGCAACCGGGAAGCGGACCGCCACATCTTCTTGCAGACCAACGACGACGATATTTACCGCCCCCATAATCCGCGCCATTTGTACGGAAAACAGCCCGAGTGGGCCAGTGCCGATGACGACAACATCCTGACCAGGAAGGAATTTCGATTGCTGCGCGATGGATTTATAGGCATTACAGATAGGGTCAAGTACGGCTGCGTCCTCATAATCAACACCATCAGGGATTTCCCACAACGCATGACGATGAATTTTGAGAATTTCACCAGGAACCAGACAATATTTGGAAAAACCACCGCCCCAGGTATTGTTATCCAGACCAAGGCTTACCTTTTCTGTACAACACAGAAAATCACCCTGTTCACAGGCCGGACAAACGCCGCAAACGTGACCGCTGTTATCCGACACGACGCGTTGCCCCACTTTCCAGTCTTTGACTTTTTCACCAACCTGCGCAATACAACCTGCGAACTCATGGCCGCGGATAGAGTTAAACTCATCAGAACCGCTATCGACATTGTAGTGCTTCATGTCTGCGCCGCAGATTGCCGCGGCTTTAATTTCAATCACTACGTCTTCCGGGCCACAAATGGGTTGTGGGACATCAATCATCTTGTAGCCGCCAAAGGCCTTGCCAAACCGAGCCAGTGCTTTCATTGCGTCATCCTCTGTGTTTTGTTTTGCTTAGATGGCCATCATACTTACCCACATGATTTTTGAGGTCAACATTAAATCTGCAAAACACAGATAATGATCTGCGTTTTACAACTTAGATCACAATTACGCAGAAAATGGCTCGGTCTGTTACAGGTTGATGGAAGGCGGGACGCAAAAAGAGCAAATTCGAGAGGGATTACCGGCCAAATAGGTCTGAGACTTAAGTTCAGGAGAAGTCATTCAGGCGTGAACGCGACGGCAAGAGATCGGACTGGGACTTAGCCAGGTCGGGGCGAGATAATTGAGACGAGTCGTGGGGTCATTGTTGGCTATCCCCTTCATAGCCGCGGCAAAAAGGGGATAAACCACTTACTTAAACATAGCAATAGGCTTTGCTGAGATACCAAAATCTTCTTTTAACTGCTGTTTGCTCTTCATGACCATCTGACCATTTGTGTCAATTGTCATATGCTGTGCTTCGGTATTATGGCGGGCTTGCCACAGCATCACCAGTTGCAGGCAATTCTCTTTTTGTTCCTCGGTCAACGCAACGCCATCAGGCCATTTCCCCAGTTCAACGGCGGTCGACAAACGCTGGTATACCTCAGGCGTCATGCTGTTGATAATGTCATCAAGATTCATAATTTTTCCGCTCCTGTGGAATAAGTTGCTGAATCGTTTTTTCAACCGTTGATTTCTTCGCCGTTTTCGCCATCAGTGAAGCGTAAAGAAGCAGAGTTAACACAATAACGTTCGCCTGTTGGTTGCGGCCCGTCGGGAAAGACATGCCCCAGATGAGCATCACAGTTACCGCAACGAATTTCTATGCGCTGCATTCCATGTGACAAGTCTTTGATATAACGAATGGATTCTTCACTCACCGGTTCGTAGAAACTGGGCCAGCCACAGCCGGAATCATACTTGGTTTCGGAATGAAACAGCGGGGCATCGCAGATCAAACAGTGATATACGCCGTCACGCTTGTTATGCAGTAAACGACCCGTAAATGGCGGTTCTGTCCCATGATTCTGCGTCACGTAAAACTGCATCTCGGACAAATTTTTTTTCAGTTCTTCTGCCGAAGGTTTATTAGCCATTTGCTCACATCTCACTTTAATCGTGCTCACATTACGTGACTAATTCTAACAAAACATTAACACCAACTGGCAAAATTTTGTCCTAAACTTGATCTCGACGAAATGGCTGCACCTAAATCGTGATGAAAATCACATTTTTATCGTAATTGCCCTTTAAAATTCGGGGCGCCGACCCCATGTGGTCTCAAGCCCAAAGGAAGAGTGAGGCGAGTCAGTCGCGTAATGCTTAGGCACAGGATTGATTTGTCGCAATGATTGACACGATTCCGCTTGACGCTGCGTAAGGTTTTTGTAATTTTACAGGCAACCTTTTATTCACTAACAAATAGCTGGTGGAATATATGACTATCAAAGTAGGTATCAACGGTTTTGGCCGTATCGGTCGCATTGTTTTCCGTGCTGCTCAGAAACGTTCTGACATCGAGATCGTTGCAATCAACGACCTGTTAGACGCTGATTACATGGCATACATGCTGAAATATGACTCCACTCACGGCCGTTTCGACGGTACCGTTGAAGTGAAAGACGGTCATCTGATCGTTAACGGTAAAAAAATCCGTGTTACCGCTGAACGTGATCCGGCTAACCTGAAATGGGACGAAGTTGGTGTTGACGTTGTCGCTGAAGCAACTGGTCTGTTCCTGACTGACGAAACTGCTCGTAAACACATCACCGCTGGTGCGAAGAAAGTGGTTATGACTGGTCCGTCTAAAGACAACACTCCGATGTTCGTTAAAGGCGCTAACTTCGACAAATATGCTGGCCAGGACATCGTTTCCAACGCTTCCTGCACCACCAACTGCCTGGCTCCGCTGGCTAAAGTTATCAACGATAACTTCGGCATCATCGAAGGTCTGATGACCACCGTTCACGCTACTACCGCTACTCAGAAAACCGTTGATGGCCCGTCTCACAAAGACTGGCGCGGCGGCCGCGGCGCTTCCCAGAACATCATCCCGTCCTCTACCGGTGCTGCTAAAGCTGTAGGTAAAGTACTGCCAGAACTGAATGGCAAACTGACTGGTATGGCGTTCCGCGTTCCGACCCCGAACGTATCCGTAGTTGACCTGACCGTTCGTCTGGAAAAAGCTGCAACTTACGAGCAGATCAAAGCTGCCGTTAAAGCTGCTGCTGAAGGCGAAATGAAAGGCGTTCTGGGCTACACCGAAGATGACGTAGTATCTACCGATTTCAACGGCGAAGTTTGCACTTCCGTGTTCGATGCTAAAGCTGGTATCGCTCTGAACGACAACTTCGTGAAACTGGTATCCTGGTACGACAACGAAACCGGTTACTCCAACAAAGTTCTGGACCTGATCGCTCACATCTCCAAATAAGTTGAGATGACACTGTGATCTAAAAAGAGCGACTTCGGTCGCTCTTTTTTTTACCTGATAAAATGAAGTTAAAGGACTGCGTCATGATTAAGAAAATTTTTGCCCTTCCGGTCATCGAACAAATCTCCCCTGTCCTCTCCCGTCGTAAACTGGATGAACTGGACCTCATTGTGGTCGATCATCCCCAGGTAAAAGCCTCTTTTGCATTACAGGGCGCACACCTTCTCTCGTGGAAACCTGCGGGTGAAGAAGAAGTTCTGTGGTTGAGCAACAACACACCGTTCAAAAATGGCGTCGCTATTCGCGGTGGCGTACCGGTTTGCTGGCCGTGGTTTGGTCCGGCGGCACAACAAGGTCTGCCTGCGCACGGTTTTGCCCGCAACCTGCCGTGGACGCTGAAATCACATCATGAAGATGCTGATGGCGTAGCGCTGACTTTTGAATTGACGCAAAGCGAAGAGACGAAAAAATTCTGGCCGCACGACTTTACGCTGTTAGCACATTTCCGCGTGGGTAAAACTTGTGAAATCGATCTTGAATCACATGGCGAATTTGAAACCACCTCTGCCCTGCATACCTACTTTAACGTGGGTGATATCGCTAAGGTAAGCGTCAGTGGGCTGGGCGATCGCTTCATTGATAAAGTGAATGACGCGAAAGAAAATGTACTGACCGATGGTATTCAGACCTTCCCTGACCGTACCGATCGCGTGTATCTGAATCCACAAGATTGCAGCGTGATTAATGATGAAGCGCTGAATCGTATTATCGCCGTAGGCCACCAGCATCATCTGAACGTTGTCGGCTGGAACCCGGGACCGGCGCTTTCAATTAGCATGGGCGATATGCCGGATGATGGCTACAAAACATTTGTTTGTGTAGAAACGGCTTACGCTTCAGAAACGCAAAAAGTGACCAAAGAGAAACCTGCACATCTGGCGCAATCCATTCGCGTTGCGAAACGTTAATTTACGTTAATGTTGTGTGCCGGGTGCGATGCATCCGGCACACAACATCACACCATATCCAGCGCAGTTTTTCCTTTTGGTGCCGGATATGCCTTATCCAGCATAGCTAATTCCGCTGAAGAAAGTTCGACCTCAAGCACAGCCGCATTTTGTTGGACATGGGCAATCGTGGCCGCTTTTGGAATCGCCATCACACCCTGATGACTGATCACCCACGCCAACAATACTTGTGCCGCGCTGATATTGTGAGCATGTGCAATTTCGTTGACTACCGCGTTTTTTAACAGTCCATTGCGCAACCGCCCGGCCTGGGCTAACGGACTGTAAGCCATCACCGGCATCTGCTGTTGCTGGCACCAGGGGAGTAGATCGTACTCAATTCCTCGTGAACCGAGATGGTAAAGCACCTGATTAGTGGCACACTGATTTCCCCCCGGCAGCTGCCAGAGTTCCTGCATATCAGCATAATCAAGGTTAGAAACGCCCCAGCGGCGGATTTTTCCCTGGGCGATCAATTTTTCCATCGCTGCGACAGTCTCTTCAAAAGCGAAACTGCCAGACCAGTGTAATAAGTAAAGATCGAGATAATCAGTATTGAGACGGCGTAAACTGGCTTCGCATGCATTTATCGCTTTTTGCCCGCCAGCATTCCACGGATAGACTTTAGAGACGAGAAAGACCTTCTCTCGCAGACCGGTTAATGCTTCCCCAACCACCTTTTCGGCACCGCCATCGGCATACATTTCGGCGGTATCAATGAGGGTTAAACCGAGTTCAATGCCCGCGCGTAGTGCAGCAACTTCTGTTTTGCGCTGACTGGCATCTTCGCCCATATACCATGTTCCCTGCCCTACGGCTGGCAGTGAGACATCGCCACTAAATTGAATCATTTTTTGTTGCATTGTTTCCTCCCAGGTATTGCACCACCGTAATGCAAAACAGGGCGTGACGCCCTGTTTTTATGCACAAAATGCCCTGGAAAGATGCATTATCAGAATTTGTAGGTGATCCCGGTAGAAATCAGGCCAGTCCAGGATTTATCCACCATCGGGCTGTCAGTAACTTCATCAGACAGACGGGTGTAGCGTGCGGTACCGTAAACACTCCAGTCGCCGAGGAAGTTGTAGCTGGCGCTCAGCTCCAGGTAAGGGCTCCAGCTGTCGTTCGGGTTATAGCCACGCAGACCGCTGCGAGCGGACTCTTTGCGCGATACGCCATAATAGTATTCGTTCTGGTTTTCGCTGTTCCACTGCACACCAATACCCGGAGTCACGGTCAGGCCACCGTTGGTGTAACGATACAACCAGGCCATATCCCAGACGATGCCGTTGCTGTTATCCAGGGTATCGCCAGCCAGGGTGGTACGCAGGTAACCGTACTGGGTAAAGTGAGCATAAGACAGACCAGCCATCATGGTGCTCTTACGGTCATCCAGGTGACGCATTTGGTGATCGCCACTGTCTTTCGCTTTGAAGTAAAGCGGCGACCAGTAAGCGGTAATTGAAAGTTTATCCGTTGCGTCATTCCACAGGTAGTAACCACCACCTAAGCCACGGAACCAGAAGTTATCGCCTTCATAGTTGATTACCGGTACTGGGTAAACATCGGTATCGTAATCTTTATATGGGTGTTCAACGACACCTACGCCTGCGCCCAGGGAAAATTTACCTTCAGCGTGCGCTACGCCTGCAGACGTTGCGATAAGCACTCCAAGTGCCAGAAGTTTGAGTTTGGTCACAATTAATCATTCCTTAAACAAATGTTTAGCGGGCGACAAAGTTTACCCGTCAATACATCGAAACCCAACCTTTTTACGTTTTCATTTTTTAAAGTAACTGTTTAATTTTCCTGACGCGGATGACACCGCGCTTACAGCCAAATGAATTTAGCGTTACTGGCGAGCCTGGTCTTTACATTAATTATGCAAAATTTATGGATGAGTTGTTGATATGCCATTGAAATTAAGAAAGCCGTGCAGGCAAGTTTTCCATTTGCCATCTACGCTTAATTTTGAAGGTGTATCACCGGGCACGTTGTTCTCATCGTCGATAAAATGGCATGAGAGTTGCTGTGTTTTAGCAAGAGACGTCGTTCAGTTTACCTCTTCCGGGAGCCTCTACTATTCATATGAACGGCTCTTAACCTGTGCTAAAAAACGAAAGGACACACACCACAATCAATGGGAACATTTTAATTTTCATAAAAAAAGAGGCCATATGGCCTCTTCTGCGTATCAACCTTTTGGCGGGAAGGGATCATTCCCGTAAGAATCTCTCTCACGTATCTGCCCATCACGCCCATGAATTAACAATTCACTTTGTTGATGGCGAGCTATCTCACGAGCCGCTTCTATAGCTTCAGCTTGCGTTGAATGTACAGAAGTTGCCCGTTCATTACCTTCACCTTTTACAGCCCATCCATCAGGATGTGTTACGACATGTTGGTTTTTACCCATCTAAGTTACCTGCTGTGTGAAATACACCATATGGTGTCACTAGCAATTATAGCTACTATATGTAGCGTTGCGTTTGTACAGAATCACATTTTTAGTACTCAACAGTAACCACCTCACACACGACGTTCGTACCATTCCATTCTTCACGGTAAATCGACGTATCGATCCCACAGCCTGGTTCAAACGACCATCCAGTACTATCAACGAATTTCTTGTACTTCTGTGACTCTCTACGCTCATAGAAATGTACGCCGCTGTACTGAAATCCTGCTGAACCTTGCGGTACTATCCAAACGCCATAGGATGAAAATGTACTGGCATGTTCAATCACCTTGTACTCAAATTCACTGCCCTTATAACGGCCTGTATACGCCTCTGACGTGTTGATCTTACCGAATGGTGGATTGCCATAGGCAACACGATAGAATCGATCTGGTGAGTACTGAAGAGCGTCACCACATATCCATTCAGCTTCTGGAAGTACCCTCTTCCCAATCATTACGTACTCTGGATTCAGTTCAACACAAGTGATGTGCGTTGGCTTATTTCTTAAGTACTGGTAGTAGCTGAGGCGACCAATCCCGGCACATAGTTCTATGCAATCATCTCTACACCCGGCATCAAGAATGAAATCCCACGCTAACATTTCGGGAGTAAAGAAAGCACCAGTTGCACCGATACCATCGCCTTTGTAGTTATTGAAGATGAACTCTTTATCATCTTGAGTCAGTTGTTTATCTGAGTAGACTAGATCCATCACCTTTATGTGTAATCCTGATTCCTTTTTTGTAATTCTTGCCATAAAAAAAATACCCGCATACGCTAATATGCGGGTATTTATGCTAAAATCTAATTAATTAAAGTCAATTCCAGACAAGTCTAATCCGAGTGAGCAGTTCAAAATTTTATCCATTGCATTACTGGATAATACTACCTTTAGCTTTGCAACTTTTGCAGGTGAATCCAAGGTACTATTCTTAGTTATTAGTGTATAAAAATCAGAAACTGGTATACTTTCAATTGTATGATCATACCCTTTATATGCAGCATAATTGAATACAGTGTCACCATTCATATCGTAAGCATGTGATTCAAGATCAATAAAAAATTTATCAGAACTAGTTATTGCAACTGGCTTACCATCTTTATAGATTTTAACAGTACCTGCATGGCCCGATGCATTAATATTAACAGTGTACTTTTGCTCACAGGAATATGTTACAGATTTTGCCATAGTAGAAAAAGAAAGCAGCATAACAATACAAGGTACAAGAACCTTTATCATGTAAGTACTCCAATAGGTTTAGCTCCCACCAATCAAGATTATCAGTACTTTCCATATTTCATCAAGTGGAACAATGGGGAGTACTACACCACATAAGGCCAGTACTGGCACAATGACGTAGTTCCATAGAATGATGAACGTCAGTACCCATCCTAAGCCCTGTCGCCAAGTGAAGCCCTTACGCGTTTCTTCAAGTGTGATCTGGTTCTGTTCATGGCTGTTCTGTGCGTCCAGCTCTTGCTTACTTTGTTCTTTCTTCTGGAAGAAACCTACTCCAGTTTTGATTAAATCAATTATCATTCCAATCATTCAATGATCCCCACGCAATACACCCAAAAGTGTTTTCCCTTAACGAATAGTTTTTTATGTTCGATTACGTACACATCCATCTGGTCACCTTGTAGTGACCATGTAAGTACTGAACCGTCCGTTATATTTTGTTTTTTCTCATAGCAAACATTCATAAAATGCTCGATATTAATCTGTTTACTCTTTAGTACCTTCTTGAACTTATTACCAAGAAAGCATTTATGAATTGGCATACTATTAGCCTCTGGTGTATTACCATCGAGTTTAATCTCACTGGTTAGTTCACCATAATGTTCATCAAAATTCATCTTGTTACCTTGAATGTTCCCTGTATACCACTCATGACTAACATCACACCATTATTCACTTCCTGATAGAAATCATAAATTAGTTTACGGCGTTTACTTTCCCGTAGGCCGATTACACGCTTTTGTTTTTTCTTTTGAGTAGTATCTATTAATCGTTCTTTTCCGTTTTTACCTTTGACTATCTTGTAACGACCAGAGGCCAAATTTTTCTTTAGTCCACTAATGTTACCCTGCTTCGTTAGTCTTGCTTTCGAAGTAGGCACAAATTTATCAATGGCCTTTTGTTCAACCAGTACACCATATAAGTACTGTGCCTGAACATCTTTGACCATGATTGTAGCTGTGACCCCACTACCCCGTTTTTTATAAAAGAATAGAATTGATCGTTGAGTGAAAGGTACTGCACCTTTGTCTACGGCATTGTTCATATCTGCCTGTACTTTCATAGATAATACTCTTGAACGCTTAATAATTTCATCTTGGAACTGTTTACCTAACTTCGTTCCTGTTGTTTTTATATAGTTCGTGACATTATCTATACCCGTTATTCTTGTCATATATTTACCTCACACCCAATAAATCAGTTAAATATTGCAGTACTTTAAATAAATCCAAACGGTTTTTTGGTAATCGTGCCTTACACATTATTGCCTTATTTAAACAGTCGGGATGTAAACCAAAGTAGCTAATCAATGCTGTTTCTAAAATCGTTGCCTCTGCGTCAGATTTAACACAGTACAAAATCTTTTTAGTGTATGGCATTCCGGCTTCAATCATTTCATTAACGCACTTACTACTACCGGTATAATCAGGCCAGTTCGATTCAACTGAAGTAGACTTTAAATTCTTTATGTCGCGTACTTTTTTATAGATTTGCTTCTTACCGAAATAGTACTCGCCAGTCTCTGGAAACTGAATAATGTAGATAAACGAAACGTAATTCCCATCTGTTACTTCTGACATATTCCACATATTAATATCGAACATCTCCCATGCTTTATTAACTCTCACAATAAATATCCCTATATAGATTTATTATAGGTATTTATTAATGAGTAAACTAAAAGACAGATTAAAAGAATATGAAGGTACTATCGCTTATCAAACAAAATTGAAGTACTTTCACGATAACAAATTTTGGACATACAAAGATTCACTAGAATTTGAAACCATCGGCTACGGTCATTTACTACATGTTGGTGAAAAGTATCCAGATGGTATTACTATTGAGCAAGCGGAAAGCCTACTAGACCAAGATATACTAATTGCAGTGCATAACGTCGAAACACTCAATATCTGGCTACCTGACGAGTGGAAAGATTTTCTTGTGATAATGATGTTCCAGTTAGGTTTAGGCGGGGTACAGAAATTCAAAAAGATGTTAGTAGCCCTTAAAGCAAAAGATTACCCGGAAGCCATCAGACAGGCTAAAGATTCATTATGGTATAAACAAACACCTAATCGTGTTGATGCAATGATTGCAGTACTAACCAACAAATAACAAAAAGGCGATAGCATTATGTACTATCGCCTTTCTTCTTATTGTTTCTGTTCAAGAATGGTAATGATTTTTTCAATTTTCACATCCAGATCATGGATCTGGTTTTCAAGTTTAGTTAAAGCATCACGCATCTTATTCTGATCAGCTTCAATACGCACCATACTACTTTCCTGTACTGCTTGTTTAGTTTCCAGTTCTGAAACACGTGTAAGTAGTCCATCAGTATCTTTTGTATTGTCGCGGAATACAGTGTACAGAATGACCTGCCCCCACGATTAGATACAACACTCAGTTAGTAACGTCGGAATCTTCATTCTCAGAATGACCCTTTCTCCAGCCCGCTGCAAATTCAGACGGTGTCTGATAATTCAGCGTGGAGTGCGGGCGGCATTCGTTATAATCCTGCCGCCAGTCATTAATAATTTTCCTGGCATGAACGATATCGCTGAACCAGTGCTCATTCAAACATTCATCGCGAAATCGTCCGTTAAAGCTCTCAATAAATCCGTTCTGCGTTGGCTTGCCCGGCTGGATTAAGCGCAACTCAACACCATGCTCAAAGGCCCATTGATCCAGTGCACGGCAAGTGAACTCCGGCCCCTGGTCAGTTCTTATCGTCGCCGGATAGCCTCGAAACAGTGCAATGCTGTCCAGAATACGCGTGACCTGAACGCCTGAAATCCCAAAGGCAACAGTGACCGTCAGGCATTCCTTTGTGAAATCATCGACGCAGGTAAGACACTTGATCCTGCGACCGGTGGAAAGTGCGTCCATGACGAAATCCATCGACCAGGTCAGATTGGGCGCCGCCGGACGGAGCAGCGGCAGACGTTCTGTTGCCAGCCCTTTACGACGTCTTCTGCGTTTTACGCTCAGGCCACTGAGGTGATAAAGCCGGTACACGCGCTTATGATTAACATGAAGCCCTTCACGGCGCAGCAACTGCCAAATACGACGGTAGCCAAAACGCCTGCGCTCCAGTGCCAGCTCAGTGATGCGCCCTGATAAATGCGCATCAGCAGCCGGACGGTGAGCCTCATAGCGGCAGGTCGACAGGGATAAACCTGTAAGCCTGCAGGCACGACGTTGCGACAGACCGGTCGCATCACACATCAACATCACGGCTTCCCGCTTCTGGTCTGTCGTCAGTACTTTCGCCCAAGAGCCACCTGAAGCGCCTCTTTATCCAGCATGGCTTCGGCAAGCAGCTTCTTGAGTCTGGCGTTCTCTTCCTCAAGCGACTTCAGGCGCTTAACTTCAGGCACCTCCATACCGCCATACTTCTTACGCCAGGTGTAAAACGTGGCATCGGAAATGGCATGCTTGCGGCAGAGTTCACGGGCGGGTACCGCCGAAGGACTCGGCGCAAATAAAAAACGTACATACCATTATACACAGTATGTACGTTTGAAATGAAAGCCGCTGACGTTATATGTAAAGCCCTGTCACTCACTCACACGCGAATAGACACTGTTTTTACTATATACTCCTTCGGGGCGCTAATGAGGATTACTTCTTTCGAAATGGATTAAAGCGGCCAAGATCATGAGGGGCGTCTTTCGGCGGCATCATCCCGGTGCGTTTAAATTTATAAACCCCGTTTAGCTTCATCGTCTGCACGCCCAGATTTAACAGTGCCACCAGCTTCAGGGTATACAGAAACGTGAATGCCGGGACCATCTGAATAAAAATAAATAGCAAACCGGCACACATCACACGCAGCCAGGCTGCATACTCCATGCTCAGCGGCCGCTTAAAGTAATGGATTTCCAGCAATCCGACCGTCTTGTTACTGATCCACACCGCTGCCAGTGAGAGTAACAACACGATGCACACCATAATGCCCAGTTCCATGATCCTCACTCCCCGTCGATTTGATATTTTGAGTTTCTGATTTACCCGCTTTGGTTTTGTTTTTCGCCTTCTTTTTGGGTTTGATATGGTGGAACAGGAAACAATCCACCAGCACCCAACCATTAGCATATCGGGCCAGCAGTAATTTCTGGCCCGGATAATGTGTGTGGAAAAGCATTTTCACATCAACGGTATTCATGATCTTCTGCTTGCGCTTCAGCTCCTCCCCAGGCATCTCAAATTCCTGAATAAACGGTGATGACAACCGCTGGCGAAGCATTCGAATTGCACTAGCGTTTTCATCGTGTTTTGCCAGCCTCCCGAATCGCACAAGCGCCTTATGAGTTACCTGAACAGGCCCCAGATGGGAATTAACCAGTTCATACTGCCAGTAGTATCGCAGATCCACTTTTACCCAGCTGATGCTGTCTTCCAGTGCGGCTTTCATGATGGTTCCCGACATCGGGACCATGGTCAGCTTGGCCAGACGCATCTGAATGTAATCAGCCAGGGGCCTAAGGGACTCAGGTACATTGCTGTTCAGGAGAAGGTGCTGAAGCCCCGGTGTCGACGTCTGCCAGCTCAGGTTGCGGCCGTCAGGCAAAAATTCAAAGTTCTGATCCGCTGGCGCCGATTTTGCGTTGTTCTCTTTCCGCATCAGAAAATAATGCCCACACAGTAACTCGGCCCGTACCTGGTCCTCTATCGGGTCATGGCGGGCCTTACTGAGATCAACCGTCAACACAACACGGTTGATGGCATCCTCATGGTATTTTTTCACCCAGACACAGACACGATAAAGTCTCTCATCAAGTTTCTGGCTGGTCGTGGAAATCCATTGCATGCTTTTCTCCTCAGACCTTTCTCATAATGAAAATGCCAAGATCTGCACCGGGTACAAGTTCCGTGTAGCTATGGTTGCTCCTTCGACCATTGGACAGTGCTTCATCCTGCGCTGGCACCCAGTCCTGAAGTCTTTTAATTGTTGGCTTTTGTCCGACGCCAAAAATGGGTAATGAGGCTTTCACCACCTTGTAATCAGTCTCGGCATATTTGCTACTTCCACGCTCCTTGCCTTCAGGCCGGTATGTGAACAAATGCGCTATCGGAACCGGGAAGGTATTGGTTCGACAAAGGCGATACCCTTCGCCGTCTCTCAGTACTTTTCTTTCCAGTAATGCCTTCGCTCTATCGATGTTCGCCACCACTGTCAGGTCAGTTGTCACGGGCGATTTGACCGCTACTAAACGACGCTTATCCAGCATCGCGATGAGATCACTTGCGTTTGTTTTTACCTGGTTTCGGTTTAGCCGCCAGGCAAAAGTAACTTTTTTGAGCTGTTCTTCCACAAACAGAATTTTGCGAGTGGAATGCGCAGTCACCAGACCGGGAAGCTTACGGTGAACTTCCTTAAACCGGATGTGTTTCTCCGAATTCACCCTTTTCATTGCAGAGGCAAAGTCACTTTTGGCATCATTTATATCGCAAATAATTCCGCTCAGCTGTTCGGCACCCTCAGGAACAATAATCAACCCCGGGTATTTGGTTGTCACTTTCGTCGAATTCCTGCTGAGTACATCAATGTCATCGATACAGAAATCCTGAATAACACGGATAATTTCATCCACGGAGGCATCTGAAATAGTACTCACCTCGATGGGGTTCACCTCTTTCAACCGCTCTTCGTGTCGTGTGACGGTCCCCACAGTCATCAGCTCGGCCATCACCGGCTGATGGTCATTCAGAAAGGATCTGAGCTTTTCAATTCGCTCCAGAATCCGGTCACGGTAAAAGAGTAAATCTTCACTGGCCATTCATCACTCCGGTTTCAATAAAGCAGCGCAACACCGTTACGTCTTCAACGACTTCTGAAGAGTCGATATGCAGCCGGTAGTTGTACTTTTACAGCACCTTCCGCAATTCCCCGGGATTGCCGGTTGTATAAAGTGGCAGAGGTTCAACCTGCTGACCGTCATGCCGAAAACAACGATTAGGGTCATTCAAAAGGCCAAAACTGACCGGCTGGCGTTGCAGATTGATGCGCTGCCAGTCCTGCTTTACACCAAACTTCACCCACCAATCCAGACCAATCAGTTCATTACGTATGTTCTGCACATTGCCCAAATCCGATACTGAAACATCCGGGATTACACCCTTCCCTTCCACCAGCAAATGCATCACGCTCTAAAAATCAGGCTGACGGCTCTTCCTTGCGTGCTTCAGAATTGTACGAATCGAACGCAAGCTGTGGCGGGAATGCAAATTACGACGTTCAGCCGAACTAAGCCATCTCTGGATAAGCTCATTTGAATATGACACCGGCATTTCACCGGGGCCTGACCTTTCGATTTCACGCACATACAGCAGGCAGGAAGTAGCGGCACTCACTACTGCGTCAGAATTTTCGTTCATGTTCACGTCCGTTAATATCAGAAATCTGCTTATCCGGTGTCAGGAACAAAGGCTGATAGTTCAGGCGCCACGGATAGTGTACCGTCAAACCATCCGTTCCAATCCGGTTCAACCGGTAGCGTCCATTAATTCTGTCAACAGACCAGGTGCCAGGAACTACAGAACGACTCCAGCGGAAAACCGGCAGATCTCCGAGCTGAAGTGTATTCACGAGCCCTTTATCCATCTCGGTCACGCGTACCTTCAACAAGAAGCCCAGCCAGGGTAAAGACCAGATACACAGCCAAACGGGCTGGAGGACAACTTTGTTTAACAAATGACCTGTCATGAGCATCGCTGATAAAAACATAAAACTGATGATAATCCAGAACACCATCCATCCTAACCAGGCTCTTGTCTCACGAAGTTTCCATTCAAGAAGGTAAAGTCGCTTTTTCATCCAGAGCCCCCGGAACTCAGTGAATGACTGATGTCTGCTGCATCAAAATAGTGGTGCGTGGCAGGATCTCGTTTCGCCACAACTCTTGAGCCGTCGTCCATCCATGTAGAATTCCGTTGCCACAGTGTGAATTGAACGCCATGACCTCATCAGTTAGCTGATAGACCAGCCTGTCTGGCATTTCAATGTACTCCGGAAGCGAAAGCAGGACGCCGTGTATCACGTCGCCGGTAAGCCTCGACAACGTCTCTTCGTCGTCCAGATTCTTTGTGGGCATCGTCGAAAGCGGGATAGAGAAACAACAGAGATCCATTCCCACCGCGTCAAAACCAACATCAAAACCTTCGTCATTGAGCACAAATCGGAAGATAGCCTCAGGCGCCTGTTCTAGACCCGGCAGCGAGCCCTCCGGCACTTCTGTGCCGGTAAAAAACTTATCAGTCCAGTTACTGAATGGACTGGTGAACACCCAACAAAGCAGAGGCAACGCAATATCCGTTTTAAGTACTCGTTTCGTGCCGGACGTTCCTGAAGAGTGAATTTTGCTTTTCATTATTTACCTGTAGAGTGCTTTACTTACAGCTATATAAACACATTCCGGAATTTCCCCAATAGGTTGGAAAACACTAAAATTCACAGATACTGGTTCCCTTCTGTTTTAGCCGGTGCTCAAGATAGATACTTGCCAGGTCGAGTGGCTGATTTTCTTCGAGACAGGCCTGAACAAGGTCTTCAGTGGATACGGATACCAGCCCTCGGGTTTCAAGAATTTCTTTCGCCGTCGTCAATGCTCGTGAGGCGCTTCGACTTAGCTGAATTTTCACCTGAGAACTGTTTTCACACAGGGCATCAGCTGGTACGGTCTGTGAATCTGTATTGCTCATAGGGGTATCACTCCATATCAGGGATCGAATGAAAATTAACTGCAATAGACTTCTCTGGTTGACCGTTTTCTACAGTGCTTAGCCAGGTTCGAGCCGGAAGTTGTTGCTCACAAAGAAGCAGATAGCCCTCGCCATTTCGGTGCTTTTGTCCCAGAGCATGCAGGAGATCCCCAGAATATGGACCCAGAGCAGTTCGGGTATAAAACAACGTCCCAGAATGTATCACTTTCGACAATTTGCTAAGCAAAACGGTCTTCTCGTCTTCATTTTCGGGTAAGACAAGGATTATCCTGAATCCCTTGGCTACATGTGATTGGAGATCTGCCACCAGCGTCCGAAACCTGAACGCATAAATAACCAATCTGAATCGGGTCATTAACAGCGTTGTCGCGGCAAAAATAACGACAACTGAGCCGAATTTAGAACGGTAGAACCACCAGTTGAGGGCACCGGCCACTATCAAAACGACCAGCAGCACAATGCTTCCGTAAAAAAATGCAGCCGGAAAACGGGTTCTTTTTCCTTCGAGGAACGCAGATGCCAGTATTACGCCTGTGATGCAATACACAACCCAGTCAAAGAACGATTCAGTCATCATTAGGTGATAGTGTCTCGTGTTGTTTTAAATCGGACGCCTGCCGTTATAAAGTCCTCAGCAATCGTGTCCCATGCAGCCATCAACTTCGCTAAAATTGTCACAACTCTCGGTTGTAACGTAACGTTCCCCACTAGCTAAACGGCGCTGTAAATCGATCTTTACTTCAGCCGCCGGTTTGAGAAACAGATATTCCAGTTGTGAGTCAGTTCCTGAAGAAAGCAGTAGCTCAATACTGAAATCAATATGCCGGTATGTGAAATGGCTATTGTCATTAGAGAAGACCGAATTCACAGGGTTATTGCTCAGGATTGTAGTGGCAGGCATAGTGACTCCTTTGTTTTAAACAGTATACAAATCTCTAACGATCCATTTTTCAGATAAGAGACCTATTTTCGCGAAACCGAAACAAAAGAAGTAAAAAGTAATTTGGAGGCTCCAGCATTCGGACTGTGTGCTGCCGGAAACGTCAGCAAGGGGCAAAACATTCGAGTAAAAGAAGCAGAGAAGGAAACAGCTGGAAGGATGTAAATTAGGCTAGGTTTGGTTGAAGAAGGTAATGGAAGGCTTACATGTAACGGTGCCAAGAGTACAGTACCGTAAAACATATAGGGCAGTAAGAACGTTGTAAAATTGTGAAATCAATGCAAGTTTTGACGAAAGCAAAAAAAAAGGCACGGATAACCGTGCCTTCTTAGAAGTATAAAAACCTGAAAATATATAATTCAACCTTCAGGACTCATGCCGCATCAAAGATTTTATCCTCTGATGCTGGGATGAATTCACGTAAGTTAGCGAACACCTCAGAAATTAATTCCTGACGGTCATGGATTTTAATCCGACCACCAGCTAATTCTGATACATTCACCCCTTGGTAAAGTTCAGTAACAACTTCACCATCTGTATCAAGGACTCTAACATTAGCAACCATAGGAAAGTAAGATTTTGAAGCATATCCTTCATAAATCCCAATAATTGATTCATTATTACGGCGTAAAACCACCTTGCCAGACGGCAGCGTTGTTTCATCCATATAACAATCGGTTAATTGCTCTTCGAAATCGTCCTCTTTAAGTGAAATATGCAAACTAAGTTCGTCGGTAATACGACGCGTATATGAATACTCACTAAATGTATAACCGGCCATGTTTATATCACTGAACGTGCGATAAACCTCATAAAGCCCGGATGTTATTTCATCTGATACATAGTTGATAAGCCCAATAAAATGCGTATCCCAGAATTTTTCCAGTGCAAATCGGGCGATTAAAACCTGACCATCAACTTCCATCAGTCTTTTGTACTCTTCACGATCATAGCCACCTGGCTGGGCGCTGTCCGCAGAGTTACTCAGGATCTCACTACAGACATCGTCGTATTCAAAGCGGCTGGTCGCGAAATGTTTACCGGAAATATCCAGATATTGACCGGAAACCAGGTCGAAAACCTCAAGGAAGTAAACCAGTCGCTTCTTGAGTGCATCCGCATCCAGGCCAGCCAGTTGGGTATCATTAAGAGTATCCACATAATGCCCCGCAGATTCTCTTAACTCACTGGCTGATATACTGCATGTAAACGAAACTTCGTCGCTCTGGCAATGAGAGACACTGATAAACATCTCTGTTTCATCAAAATCAATACCAATGCCTGCCAGTACTGCACGAACGTAGTTCTGGTTATCAGTAGAATTAGTCATCTTCACTTCCTCAGGATTATTAAAGGAAGTGCCCCACAGGGGAGCGACTTCCCCAGTGGGTGGATTAAAAATATGTACTACTGCGCCATTCTTTCCTGCAAGTTGATCAGAATAGGTAGCGCGGTCATTTGGTAGAACAAAGTTACTTTTTGGAATGAAGAGGTAAAAAACAAGGGTTAAACAACATCCCGTAACTCTTCGACCGCTTCTTGGACCAACGCAACTCTGTCACAAACCTGCACTCGGCCGGTAGGTCCCACGGAACAGTAAGTACCGTGCGATGATTCAGACAAAACACTCCCGTCACAGCCAGTGAATCGAACGGTCATCATTACAGGAACATCCTTTCCGGAACTAACGCCAGTATAAAGACGAATGATTTTTTCATCATCGCGATACACTCCCGTCGTCCCTTCAGACTCCTTGAAACCGATGTAAAGGTCTGGCATACAGGTCGGGTATTCATCTGTATTCAAATCAAGATGCAAAGTCAGGTCATCTTTTACACGACGCTGATATTGATATTGACCTAAACGGTTAAATGAGTTCTTTACAGATTTAATTATCTGGAGAGAAGTATTCAAACACTTGGAGATACTTTTCTCGAACTCTAAGATGAAATCACCAAAATCAGAATGGAAAAATTGCTTAAGTGCAAAACGGGCAATGAGAACTTTACCCTCAACACTCATGCGATTTTGATAGATTTCCTTTCTTAAAACAGGATCTATTGAATCATGTTCAGACTCCGGTACAGACCCCGCCAATATTAATGATGCGATATCGACAATATCTATAGTGCTGTGCGCGTTATGATAACCGCGAATTCTTATGTTCTGAAAACCAGACTTTTCATATACTTTAAGAAAGTATTTGATTTTAGTCCGAAGGACTTCAGTTTCAGAATACGGCGCATTATGCTTAATCAATTCTGATATATATAAATCCAGATAAAATAACAAATCATCAAGCGCCACATTTGCTTTAAAAGAAAGTTGTTCAAAATGATTTTCTTTGTCATATATTGTAATATCCTCTTGGCTTATATTCAGGCCAAGTTGACATTTAAGCATTGCACTAACAAAGTTTTTATCATCACTTTCATTAAACATATTCACTTCCTCTTTAATGAAGAAAGGAAGCAACCCCCACGGGGAATACGCTTCCCCAATGGGTAAAATTAATTACATAGAAAGCAGGTCATCTGAATGCTCTGGAGCATACGAATTAACTTGCTTAAGCGAGTTATTTATAGCCTTTCGATAAAGCGATGAAGAGTGTGACTGAACCATTTTATACTCAGTTACGAGAAGAGGTGATGTAAAGCAACCTAAGTTCGCATTGAGGGATAAAGATCCACCGTCGCAAGCTTCTATAACAGCGTAAATACGCCGCTTCATCACCCTACCCGACAGATAACGATTAACATGGTTCAGGAACTTATCCGCTCCTGAAACACTACACACATTCCAGTCAGCAGAAATTATCTGGTCTGCGACTGAAACGGGTACAGGTTCGACTACTATCTGGGCATTGATTTGATGGTCAACACTGAAAAAGCTGGTGACTACTTGTGGAACTGAACTCTCCGCAATCTTTTCTGTAACTGCGAAAATCAGCGGCAAAGCCGTTGATAAGCGCGAGCGTAAAAGTTCATGCAGATGATTGATAAAATTATGTCCTTTTTCAACCATACCAAGTATTAGATCCTTGTCTGCATTGCTGGAGCGGTAATATACATACTCCAGTTTTTCACGGTTCACACCCTCATTTAGACAGTCCGGCTCAATATCCACAAGCCGCAGGTGAGCAGTTGACACTGAAACCTCAAACCGAAAGGTTTCAAGAGTGACCGGCCCAGCCTTCAACAACGCAGCTCCTGAGCAATATTGTGCTATAGGGTGGTAATCCACGTCATGTCCCCATAAAGGCTCACAATCGCGCAGATATCGCCTTAAATGCGGCATTAAAGTCCGGACAGGAATATCAGCCTTAACAACTCGACTCTGAATCACACCCGTTTCCAGATTGACACTTTGGATCACGGCTCCTTCAAAGCCCATTTTCACCAGCATCGCTTCAATTATTTTATAAATCGCTTTCATTTTGTAGCCCTCGGTTAAGAGGGAATCCTCTCCAAGGGAAGAATTCCCTCAGGGATTAGATAAGTTGATAATAAGTATTAATACCCGTTACGAATCGCGTGTTGTCTTTCACTCAGGTATGCTTCGTATTCATATTTTCCGGATGCGAAACACTCTTTAAAAAAGACACTGCAAAACGCCTTAAGATCATCTCTGGCATGCATTTCTCTATCTGACATAACTTTCGCATAGTCAGATGTGTCAACATCTGCTAAACGCCATCCGTATTTCATGTAAACACGATTACTGAGGGCAAAGCCTTTAAGATAGCGACTTGCATTTTTCATAATCTGACGACTACCTGACAAGTTAGACAACAACCTATCAGGTGCAATCATCGTTTCAAGGATATCAACTGGCAGACCCTTAGAAAATATTTGTACATTATAACTGCCGAAGCAATCATGATACTTAAAGTCTTTTATAAGACGGTCTGGTTGATCAGATGTAATCTTGTTTAAAACATCAAGTGCCAAACGTATACCTTCCTTCACTATTTCATGTAATTCGAAATTCACAAATGAAAAGAAGGAACTCAGGCCATCCTTGAACGTGAGATAGTCTTCACAAAAACGTCCTTGTCGGGTCAGATGTAGCAATCGTTCCTTATTATATTCACATTCAGTCACGTCGTAACTATCACCGCGTGTCAGAGTGAATCCTTCCCTTGAGGAAACTGGAAATCTAATATGGTCAATTAAAAAAGACCGATTCCGTTTATTTTTAACTACATCTAACTGACATTTAACACAATCCGCGATGTCCTGGTCTTCAAACCCAGGAAACGGGATATCTAAAAATGTTGAACTGTATGCGGGGGCATACGAATAAAGAAAATCAAATGAAACATCGGCGTCACAGCATATTCCAGTAAATTTACCGTCGGTGCCACTCAAGCAGATAACATTACTGATCTTCACTGAATGTTTACGCGATATCAGAAATGCATTAATGATTTTCTCAATAATTTTCATGTAATCCTCACTTAAATAAAAAATGGGATTACACCCATCAGGGATGTAATCCCCGGATGGGTAATGTTAATCAGAAATCGTAAAGACCTAAATCTTTATTTCGCCCCGAAATCGTGGAAGATATAAGGCGATTGACACGTTTCTGTATATTATGCTCAGATGTCTCTTTTATAAAAAGTGGTAATGACTTACCAAGAGACCGTCCATTTTTTGAATATTGACAGACTATATAGCCATGTCTCCAACCAGTACTGATATAAGACTGAATGCATTTGATAAACCCAGAAGCCGCCGCTTCTGTTCGTAAAGAGGCATATGATTTCAGATACCTTTCTATTGAACATAGTGCAACAGCTTTAAGAGTCACCTCCAGCATTTCATTCCCGTGCTTAACTCTCTTAATCAACTGATCTTCATTCCGTTGCAAGTATACATTTCGCAGTCCTGCAATCAAAATTAAAACCTGTCTGAGTAATGCACAGAGCCTATTACGAACATATTTCATGAAATCTTCAAAATACAAAAGCCAGAAACAAGCCGCCTGACTTATTAAGATTTCATGCGAGCAAGACAGCATCTTAGCCAGCTCGATATCTTCAGTTCGAAAAGAAAAGTTACTTTTCTCAAACTGCTGTTGCTTTGAATTACACGTATAGAGCTCTATCCATACAGAGATAAACTCAAGTGACTCCATGTCTTCACAGAGCAATTCAGCACTGTTGATACACTGCTGAAGTTCAAGGCCGATATCATACGAAACCGGACAATCTTTCAGAGACTCAACGTAGTCAGGGACGAACTGAGATAAATGCGTTGTTTTCAGATACAGGCTGAGATGCACTTGTGTCAATGGCTTTACCAGCGACGTTACAGGCAACTCATTAATGGAAGTTGGTACAATGCCATTCTTTATCAGAACCGCATTGACCAGATCTGTAGCTAATTTCATAAGACCTCCAGATTCAACTCTGAGGGCCACCCCGATGGGAGGTGCCATCAGGGATGTAGTAAAAATATGTGTTATCTTTATGCGCAAAGTGCCATGACATTGTCGATATAACTGACAAGTGATGGTCGCTCATCCTTTACTGCAAAGTGACGAAGGCCATCAAGGTTGTATGCTGGAAGGAAATCGGCATACCCTCGCGCACGAAGATCATCAATAACAAGTTTTAAATAATCAAATTTACCAAGTGAACCTCTTAATGGAGGTCTTCCCGGCTTGGACAAAATTTCAAAAGCTTGCTGCCAGGTGATTTCTTCCGCTTCTCGTGTTGCAAGATTAAAATGCACATACTTAAATGCTTTATAATCTCCACGACTTGTAAGATAGTAATTCGGAAAGAAGTATTTATCACAACGCAACAAACAGGTTCCTGAAGGACGAATAACGTACAACAGGTTTTTGTCTTTATCTATTATGCTGTGCTTTAAAATCGTAAAGTCAATTTCACTATCATGAAGGTAATAACACGATGATGGTTGCTCAACTATACGAGAAGAAATCACAGCAGCGAACTTATTAAATAAATCTTGATTTTCAATATTCATAACAATGCTCTCCGATATTAAACGATGAGCATCACCCTAACGGTAATACTCCCGTCAGGGGTTTTAAGTTTTATGGATATACCATGTCATACAACCGACCGTAGCCAGATGTATCGCACATTTATTAAACTGAGCAAGCATCTCAGCCGTAAAAAAAACCTGAATAACAGGTGATTTTCACGAAGGAAATCGGATTATCTGTTTAGGATTTAACGTAAATAAACACTAAAGAGATAACCCCCCCCGGCCTGAAAAGGCGGGGGAGTTATCGGATTTAAAGCTGAGCAAGACATTCAGGAGCCCATTTTACGGGGAATCCATCCGGTCCTGTTAATTTTAGTACATCGTTCCAGTCGACTCCTTTCTTCCCTACAGGAATATCGAAATCAGGTTCAAAGACTTTAATTATCAGCTCTGAAGTGGGATATCGCTTTGCAAAAAACTCTTTCATACGTTCCTGAAGTCGTTTAGCTGACTCCATTCCCGGGGAAGTGCCTTTTGTATTCACAAGATCCTTATCCGCCCAGATGTAAAACTGTATTACTTTCACACCAGGGGGAGGCAGGAGACTATCCGGCACTTCAACGTTTTCAAGGCACCAGGCAGAGCTCGCGGCCCAGCACGGTGTTGAAGTCGCTTCAGTAACTGACAGCGCGTTTTCTATGCCTTCAGCCACACCTAACGTCCAGGTACGGGTACCTGGATTGAAGTGTGGATCGTACAGCTGAATTGAGCCGCCAGTCATATCGGCAGGCGGTTTCATCATCAGTTTCGGATTCTCAACATGTGCCTTATCACCATTTAACTCGACGAACGTTCTGTGGATTGTCAGAGGACGCCCACGGGTATCGCGATAAATTGCGATCATTCCCGGGTAAATCGTGGGTTTTTCCAGTGACTTATCCATGTAGTAAAGTCGTTTGTTCAGACCTAAATCCTTGGGAAGGTTGCTCAGAACTCGATTAAGACCTCGATTTCGGAGATACACCCACACAGGGCTCTCAGGTTTGATTTCACCGGTATAGTGATATATCACTTCAAGTTTACGCCCTCGTTTTTCAACTTCATCGCTGTCAAGCGTTTCGGTTGCACGAACTGTTGATTTATAACGACGTTCACTTTCGAGATCCGCATCAGTTAATGGAGCGTACAAATCCATCCCAAAGAAATCAGTCAGGATCTTCTTACAAGTCTGGGTCTTGCTCAGCTTGTAGTACTCTGCCAATACATCAATACCGTCACAAAATGCATTCACTGGAAAATCATTGTGAATGGCACAACCGGTAAAGAGGTCCTTTTTACGGAACCGGAACTTTGATTTCCCGACCCCACTAAATGGGCAAGGAACCTGGCCAGGTGCTTTATCACAAGCGTCTTTAAATGCCGGTATTCTATCGAATACATAGCGCCAGCCTGATACTTCCGCTATACGAGCGTGAACCATTTTTATAAAGTGGTCAGTGACTTCATGTGGTGTACGCTTAACAGCCTGGGATGCATAAGTCATTTGTTCTCTCTTATCTGGCATTGTGGGTTTCTCAATGCCCTCTGCGATGCAGAAAACAGGGAGAAACCCACAACGCAGAATCTAAGAATGAGGGCCCACAAGGGCCCTCAACAATTACGCTTCAGTCTTGAAGCCGATATTTTCAAGACGCTGGATAAAACCATCAACCATTGACGTTGCCATTTCTCCATTACCCTCTGGTATAGATACATCCCGGAGAATTCTTTCTTCTGGCAATTCACTTTTGACAATTTCACCCATGCGACCAAAAATACGGACACGATGCATCGTCCCGACTTTTTCATACTCGACACGGTAAGTCTTTATCTGAGTCATATATTGCTCCTTAATCCTTCAGGGAGCAAAGCGACCCAACCGGGCGTCGTTTTGCCCCGATTGGGTAGAGTTTAATTAGATAGAATTTGATGTACTAATTTACTGACCTCATTCGGCAATAAAGAAATATCATCAACATTTACGAAGGTGCCCTCATTAAAACCCATCAACACATCAGTTTTAATACCAACACCAGCGATTTCAATGCCGTTACTTTCAGCAACTGAAAAAACATCATTAATGGTGTAAGCCGACTCAGTCGGATAACCATCAGTAATAAGGAAAACAATTTTCCTGTCAAACTGGCTTTCAAGTAACAACTCTAAAGCAGCATTTAATGCAGAGCCCGTTGGGGTATTATTGCCCTTGCAGCCAAGTGAGAATTTTGAAAGTTTCTCTTCCGCGTTTTCATCAAACGTTTTGATAACTTCAAAATCTTTGTCTACAAACGGATAAATCACATTAGCAACATGCATTTTTGAAATAGCTTCAATTGCCAGAGTTAATGCAAGGTCAGTCTTAATTGCATGGATATAACGGTGTTCCAGACTCATTGAACCTGAAATATCACGAACAATGACCAAGCCGACGTGGCCCCGGTTTTTAGATTCGCTTTGTGACCGAAATACATCCCTAACACCCATCGGAGACTGAATCAGTCGATTAATATCGAATGACAAGCCTCTATCACGGGTTTTAAATTGACCACGCATTTTTACCTGCTGTAAAACAGATAAATCTGCCCCAAGGGTCTGGCTGATATTTAATGCTTCATTGTAGACATTCAGATCAATGTTCAAATCTGGAACATCCCACTCACTTGCACCAAATTCAGCTTTAACCTCATCCGACACACTGGCAGCAATTACGGAGATCTCTTTTGCAAGAACCTCATGAAAATCCTCGCTTTCCTCATCACTGTTTAAAAAATCATCCAGCAATTTGGCAAGCATATCCCACTGTTCAGGAGAAAAGTTACTTTCCCCATCAGAAGAATTTCCATTTGAACTGTCGTTTAGGGAAGGTGTCGAGTCAGCATCATCCGAGCCGGGGGTCGCCGATTCATCACCTTCAGACTCACCATCAGGTTCGCCGTTAGAGTTCTCAGCATTTTGTTCATCCCCTCCTGATTGGTCCGGTAACCCATTACCTTCCGCAGGCGCCTTACCATCACCAGAATCATCGCCTTGACCTTCTTTATCACCATCCCCTTCACCCTGGCTATCACCATTGGGTTCGGTATCAGGTTCATTCTCAGAGCCAGATGATTCATCTGTATCGTCATGCGGGTCTTTCGACTGCTCCTCTTCTTGCTGTTTCTCTTTTGCTTCATCCCTTAAACGCTCTAAAAGAGCCAGAGTTTTACGCGCCAGAGAATCGCAATTTTGCGTACTTTTGCAACTTAAAGCTTGATGAATGATCTCATCGACTTCTGAAGTTACAGGTGCAAGGATTTTCTTTGCATAATCGAAAAATGGGTCAAGCGTTTCTTTATGCCCTTCTTGTTGGAGAACGTTAACCCGCAATGTATTAAGCAGGTACATTTCAATAAACTGAACCGGGTTTTGAGGGGTTGAAGAAATATCAACCGTCATTCGCCCAGCTTCAACCATCAAGGCATAAGTCACCGCGAGGCGTTTTTTTGCCTCCTGATAATCAATACCCGTCTTCTCTTCCATCTGGACATCATCAAAAAGATTAATAAGTCCTTTTAGTCGACAAGCACGAGCATATGCTTTTTGCTTTTGTTTTAGGTTTTGAAAATCAGCCTTCAAGTCATCATCAATACTGATGAAGCCATCTGCATTGATCAATTCTCCAACAAAAGCTTCACGGTATACTTCATGCTCTGTATAACGACCGTGTCCTGCTTCATGACATATGAATCCTTCAATTAGCTTGACAAATCTCTCATCGCTATAATCACCGTTAGGTAAAACACAGACATTGTTTTGGGTGTTGAAATAAGGTGTACTCACCTTATTGTCAATAATTACATAAATCCCATTTATACCGCTTATCACGCTGGCTATATTCGTCAGGCGTTGAATATGGCGTGGTGAAGATTTTAAATCAAATTTCATTTGAGTACCTTTATTTGATAAAGGGTACTCACCCAGATGGTGAAGTACCCATCTGGGGATATTTTTACAAGACTAAATTACCAACCGGTCAATTCGAGTTCGCAGTCAAATGCTCTATTACTACCACTGGCCTGAATAGAAACATCTTCATCAGGGCCAACAGCAGGCTCAGGTGCAGTCACTGCCTTGTTCTCAAGATCTTCAACCGGGTCTTCTCTGAAAACATTTGCTGAAGAAAAAACATCATCCTCAGCAGTATTCAGAGAGTTAGCCGCTGTAACCTGTGAATCGATATTGAATGACCGGGTTATGGAATCCAGCCAGTCGGTTACCTTTTGTTCACCGGAGATAATACGTTTCAGCATTGACGCATCACTCATGAAATAGAACCACTGCTTTAATACCGCAACATCACGGGGAGAAGAAATGGCACCTTTTGGTAAATTATTCATGATATGCTTAATAGCTTCTGCAAGAACAACAGCCTCTTTATGAATGAACATGAAGCTAATTATTTTATCCTGCATCTGCTTTAATCGGTCAATCGTGCTGGAACGCAAATTATCATTTTTGCTGATTTTTGTATAAACCTTCATAGCTTCATCGGCCAAGTCAGTTATCAGTTGTTCTTGATAAAAGTCCTGCGTTTCATCCCCCTCCACACTAATCGGTGAAAACGGAATGAAATGTGCCAGATTAAACCGGAATGATTTAACAAAATCATCTTTAGTCAATTTCAACTGGTCAATTAAATCTGACATCAACGGACTGCGATCTTTCTCAGCCTGAATATGAGTGTCATAGTTATCAACCACGTTCTGGATACCGGCTTGAAATTCACGTTCGATTTCTTGTGCCTCTTCGAGAAACTCCTCCATCCTTTCAACTGGCAGTATCCACATATTGCTATAGCGGATGCACAACCGTGAACAAAGGGTTGAAATTCGACTAGTGATAGTGCTTTTGAAACTCAGTGCCTTTATGTCTATCCAGCGAACTTCGCTTTTAGACACGCTCTTCTGGTCTGTTATATCATCACCGCCATAGGACAGTTCGATTTTATCAGTTCGCCGAGAGCCCTGACACCCACTAATTTCAATTTTTGTTATAACAGCACCTTCCAGCAAGTCAGGATATGCTTTTATAAAGTTTTCACTGATTTCCTTTGCAGAAACTTTATTAAGTTTAGAAGTATTGAAAGTCATAGGTTTTCTCCAGATTTAGAAATGGGAAAACCTCCCCGTCGGGAAAGATTTCCCGATAGGGTTAATAATATTACTTTTCAAGTGTTGTTAAAAGAATTCCAGGAAATTCATTTTCGACATCCGCCGATTGAATGCTCCCTTGATACATGAATCCTTTTGATTCAAGGCCCTTAATCATGGCTTCCATATCTTTGTTACAGACTTCATAACAAATAAATGAATAGTCATTATTATGCTGCTTCAGACCTATATATTGATTTCCATCTTGTGCAATCACGAAAGTTTCAGTTCCGTTTGCACTCAGAAAACCGTAAAACGTAAGATGAGCAAAGTCTGTCACACGGCATTCAGCCTTCTGATAACTCGTCCCATCTATAACTACTTTTTTGCAGTGTAATACTCCATTGTACGGTTCTTGTCGTCACCGAGAATTAAGTCGATGGCTTCCAACACCATACCAGTGGCATGTGCAGGCAGAGCCGACGCAAAAGCAATTTTAAATGTATCCAGTAAGGACATGGTCTTTAACGTCATTGACGTTCCAACCCATGCCACAAGCTGGCGTATATCCATTACACTGTCGTCAGTTCCTGTGTTGTTTACTGCAACGGCTACCGAAACGAATTTTTCAATTACCAGCATAGGCAGGTTATTGTAGCGTTTAAGCAAAACGTTGGTTAATGCAACCTCTGAAGGCCTTTCCATCTCCACAATCAGGAAGCGCTTGATAAACGCTGCATCCTGCCGCTGCGATGAAACGAACTTACGAGATCCCCCACTCATGTTTGTGTTTGAAGTACCCATAAACCGCGTAAACTTATTTGCCTTAACCACTTCGCCACCGTTGGCAGCTAGTGACCAGGGCTTTCGCTCTATAGGCATATGAAGCTTTGCGGGCACTGTTGCAAAGTTAGCGATGAGGCAGCCTTTTGTCTTATTCAAAGGCCTTACATTTCAAAAACTCTGCTTACCAGGCGCATTT
>ERZ773115.387-NODE-387-length-49501-cov-57.198621_pt1 | contig 49501 bp, 43 predicted proteins | sample MGYA00511116_ERZ773115 | MGnify/ENA primary metagenome ERZ773115 (study PRJEB29015, sample SAMEA2737869) | human gut metagenome | biome: human gut; feature: human-associated habitat; material: faeces | place: China | collected 2012 ... | reverse complement strand
TGATCGCGCGTCTGATTGACCGCCCGATTCGCCCGCTGTTCCCGGAAGGCTTCGTCAACGAAGTTCAGGTTATCGCCACCGTGGTTTCTGTTAACCCGCAAGTTAACCCGGATATCGTCGCGATGATTGGTGCTTCCGCAGCGCTGTCTCTGTCTGGTATTCCGTTCAATGGCCCGATTGGTGCTGCCCGCGTAGGTTACATCAATGACCAGTACGTACTGAACCCGACTCAGGACGAGCTGAAAGAGAGCAAACTGGATCTGGTTGTTGCCGGTACTGAAGCCGCTGTACTGATGGTTGAATCTGAAGCTCAACTGCTGAGCGAAGACCAGATGCTGGGCGCAGTAGTGTTCGGTCATGAACAACAGCAGGTTGTTATTCAGAACATCAATGAACTGGTGAAAGAAGCCGGTAAACCGCGTTGGGACTGGCAGCCGGAGCCGGTAAACGAAGCGCTAAACGCGCACGTTGCTGCACTGGCTGAAGCTCGCCTGAGCGATGCTTACCGCATCACCGACAAACAAGAGCGTTATGCGCAGGTTGATGTCATCAAATCTGAAACCATCGCGACGCTGCTTGCTGAAGACGAAACCCTGGACGAAAACGAACTGGGTGAAATTCTGCACGCGATCGAGAAAAACGTTGTTCGTAGCCGCGTACTGGCAGGCGAACCGCGTATCGACGGTCGTGAAAAAGATATGATCCGTGGTCTGGATGTGCGTACTGGCGTGCTGCCGCGTACTCACGGTTCTGCGCTGTTCACCCGTGGTGAAACGCAGGCGCTGGTTACCGCAACGCTGGGTACTGCTCGTGACGCGCAGGTTCTTGATGAACTGATGGGCGAACGTACCGATACCTTCCTGTTCCACTACAACTTCCCTCCGTACTCCGTAGGCGAAACCGGCATGGTCGGTTCTCCGAAGCGTCGTGAAATTGGTCACGGTCGTCTGGCGAAGCGCGGCGTGCTGGCAGTCATGCCGGATATGGACAAATTCCCGTACACCGTACGTGTTGTGTCTGAAATCACTGAATCCAACGGTTCCTCTTCTATGGCTTCCGTGTGCGGCGCGTCTCTGGCGCTGATGGACGCAGGTGTGCCGATCAAAGCTGCCGTTGCGGGTATCGCAATGGGTCTGGTGAAAGAAGGCGACAACTACGTTGTACTGTCTGACATTTTGGGCGACGAAGATCACCTGGGCGATATGGACTTCAAAGTTGCAGGTTCCCGCGACGGTATCTCTGCACTGCAGATGGATATCAAAATTGAAGGTATCACCAAAGAGATCATGCAGGTTGCGCTGAACCAGGCTAAAGGTGCGCGTCTGCATATCCTGGGCGTAATGGAACAGGCGATCAACGCGCCGCGTGGCGATATCTCTGAGTTCGCACCGCGTATCCATACCATCAAGATCAACCCGGACAAGATCAAAGATGTTATCGGTAAAGGCGGCTCTGTTATCCGTGCCCTGACCGAAGAAACCGGCACCACCATCGAAATCGAAGATGACGGTACTGTGAAGATCGCAGCGACCGACGGCGAGAAAGCGAAACATGCTATTCGTCGTATCGAAGAGATCACTGCAGAAATCGAAGTGGGCCGCGTCTACACTGGTAAAGTGACCCGTATCGTTGACTTTGGCGCATTTGTTGCCATCGGCGGCGGTAAAGAAGGTCTGGTCCACATCTCTCAAATCGCTGACAAACGCGTTGAGAAAGTGACCGATTACCTGCAGATGGGTCAGGAAGTACCGGTGAAAGTTCTGGAAGTTGATCGCCAGGGCCGTATCCGTCTGAGCATTAAAGAAGCGACTGAGCAGTCTCAACCTGCTGCAGCACCGGAAGCTCCGGCTGCTGAACAGGGCGAGTAAGGTTGCCATTTGCCCTCCGCTGCGGCGGGGGGCTTTTAACCGGGCAGGACGCCTTGTTAGCAACCGGGAACAGGACGTTCATTCAACCGTGGTCTTCGGGAGTGGGAAATGAAGCCTTTTTTGCGCTGGTGTTTCGTTGCGACAGCACTTACGCTTGCAGGATGCAGTAATACTTCCTGGCGTAAAAGTGAAGTCCTCGCGGTACCATTGCAACCGACTTTACAGCAGGAAGTGATTCTGGCACGTATGGAACAAATCCTTGCCAGTCGGGCTTTAACCGATGACGAACGCGCACAGCTTTTATATGAGCGCGGAGTGTTGTATGATAGTCTCGGTCTGAGGGCATTAGCGCGTAACGATTTTTCGCAAGCGCTGGCAATCCGACCGGATATGCCTGAAGTATTCAATTACTTAGGCATATATTTAACGCAGGCAGGCAATTTTGATGCTGCCTATGAAGCGTTTGATTCTGTACTTGAGCTTGATCCAACTTACAACTACGCGCACTTGAATCGCGGGATCGCATTATATTACGGCGGTCGTGACAAGTTAGCGCAAGATGATCTGCTGGCGTTTTATCAAGACGATCCCAATGATCCTTTCCGTAGTCTGTGGCTTTATCTCGCCGAGCAGAAGCTCGATGAGAAGCAGGCTAAAGAAGTGTTGAAACAGCACTTCGAAAAATCGGATAAGGAACAGTGGGGATGGAACATTGTCGAGTTCTACCTGGGCAACATTAGCGAACAAACGTTAATGGAAAGGCTCAAGGCGGACGCAACGGATAACACCTCGCTCGCTGAGCATCTCAGTGAAACCAACTTCTATTTAGGTAAGTACTACCTAAGTCTGGGGGATTTGGACAGCGCCACGGCACTGTTCAAACTGGCGGTTGCCAACAACGTTCATAACTTTGTTGAGCACCGATACGCATTGTTGGAATTATCGCTCCTGGGCCAGGACCAAGATGACCTGGCAGAATCGGACCAGCAATAGCTGACGTACACATCAGCCCGTAATCTTTTTTGATTGCCATCACCTTAACTGGTGAGGGCGTTGTTGTTCGTTAATACACCTACTTTGAGCCGGTTCACACTTTTCAATGAAAATTGCTGATCAATTTCATGATGAGTTATGTAGACTGGCCGCCATTAATTTTGAGGCACACGTACTACATGGCTGAATTCGAAACCACTTTTGCAGATCTGGGCCTGAAGGCTCCTATCCTTGAAGCCCTTAACGATCTGGGTTACGAAAAACCATCTCCAATTCAGGCAGAGTGTATTCCACATCTGCTGAATGGCCGCGACGTTCTGGGTATGGCCCAGACGGGGAGCGGAAAAACTGCAGCATTCTCTTTACCTCTGCTGCAAAATCTTGATCCTGAGCTGAAAGCACCACAGATTCTGGTGCTGGCACCGACCCGCGAACTGGCGGTACAGGTTGCTGAAGCAATGACGGATTTCTCTAAACACATGCGCGGCGTAAACGTGGTTGCCCTGTACGGCGGCCAGCGTTATGACGTGCAATTACGCGCCCTGCGTCAGGGGCCGCAGATCGTTGTCGGTACTCCGGGCCGTCTGCTGGACCACCTGAAACGTGGCACTCTGGACCTCTCTAAACTGAGCGGTCTGGTTCTGGATGAAGCTGACGAAATGCTGCGCATGGGCTTCATCGAAGACGTTGAAACCATTATGGCGCAGATCCCGGAAGGTCATCAGACCGCTCTGTTCTCTGCAACCATGCCGGAAGCGATTCGTCGCATTACCCGCCGCTTTATGAAAGAGCCGCAGGAAGTGCGCATTCAGTCCAGCGTGACTACCCGTCCTGACATCAGCCAGAGCTACTGGACTGTCTGGGGTATGCGTAAAAACGAAGCACTGGTACGTTTCCTGGAAGCGGAAGATTTTGATGCGGCGATTATCTTCGTTCGTACCAAAAACGCGACTCTGGAAGTGGCAGAAGCTCTTGAGCGTAACGGCTACAACAGCGCCGCGCTGAACGGTGACATGAACCAGGCGCTGCGTGAACAGACTCTGGAACGCCTGAAAGATGGTCGTCTGGACATCCTGATTGCGACCGACGTTGCGGCCCGTGGCCTGGACGTTGAGCGTATCAGCCTGGTAGTTAACTACGATATCCCGATGGATTCTGAGTCTTACGTTCACCGTATCGGTCGTACCGGTCGTGCGGGTCGTGCTGGCCGCGCGCTGCTGTTCGTTGAGAACCGCGAGCGTCGTCTGCTGCGCAACATTGAACGTACTATGAAGCTGACTATTCCGGAAGTAGAACTGCCGAACGCAGAACTGCTGGGCAAACGCCGTCTGGAAAAATTCGCCGCTAAAGTACAGCAGCAGCTGGAAAGCAGCGATCTGGATCAATACCGCGCACTGCTGAGCAAAATTCAGCCGACTGCTGAAGGTGAAGAGCTGGATCTCGAAACTCTGGCTGCGGCACTGCTGAAAATGGCACAGGGTGAACGTACTCTGATCGTACCGCCAGATGCGCCGATGCGTCCGAAACGTGAATTCCGTGACCGTGATGACCGTGGTCCGCGCGATCGTAACGACCGTGGCCCGCGTGGTGACCGTGAAGATCGTCCGCGTCGTGAACGTCGTGATGTTGGCGATATGCAGCTGTACCGCATTGAAGTGGGCCGCGATGATGGTGTTGAAGTTCGTCATATCGTTGGTGCGATTGCTAACGAAGGCGACATCAGCAGCCGTTACATTGGTAACATCAAGCTGTTTGCTTCTCACTCCACCATCGAACTGCCGAAAGGTATGCCGGGTGAAGTGCTGCAACACTTTACGCGCACTCGCATTCTCAACAAGCCGATGAACATGCAGTTACTGGGCGATGCACAGCCGCATACTGGCGGTGAGCGTCGTGGCGGTGGTCGTGGTTTCGGTGGCGAACGTCGTGAAGGCGGTCGTAACTTCAGCGGTGAACGCCGTGAAGGTGGCCGTGGTGATGGTCGTCGTTTTAGCGGCGAACGTCGTGAAGGCCGCGCTCCGCGTCGTGATGATTCTACCGGTCGTCGTCGTTTCGGTGGTGATGCGTAATCATCGCTGAACAGCGAACACAATCTGTAAAATAATATATACAGCCCCGATTTTTACCATCGGGGCTTTTTTTCTGTCTTTTGTACTCGTGTACTGGTACAGTGCAATGCATAACAACGCAGTCGCACTATTTTTCACTGGAGAGAAGCCCTCATGGCAACACTAACCACCACCCAAACGTCACCGTCGCTGCTTGGCGGCGTGGTGATTATCGGCGGCACCATTATTGGCGCAGGGATGTTTTCTCTGCCAGTGGTCATGTCCGGGGCGTGGTTTTTCTGGTCAATGGCGGCGCTGATCTTTACCTGGTTCTGTATGCTGCATTCCGGCTTGATGATTCTGGAAGCTAACCTGAATTACAGAATCGGTTCGAGTTTTGACACCATCACCAAAGATTTGCTGGGCAAAGGCTGGAACGTGGTCAACGGCATTTCCATTGCCTTTGTGCTCTATATCCTGACCTATGCCTATATTTCTGCCAGTGGTTCGATTCTGCATCACACCTTCGCAGAGATGTCACTAAACGTCCCGGCACGGGCGGCGGGTTTTGGTTTTGCATTGCTGGTAGCGTTTGTGGTGTGGTTGAGCACTAAAGCCGTCAGTCGCATGACAGCGATTGTGCTGGGGGCGAAAGTCATTACCTTCTTCCTCACCTTTGGTAGCCTGCTGGGGCATGTGCAGCCTGCGACATTGTTCAACGTCGCCGAAAGCAATGCGTCTTATGCACCGTATCTGTTGATAACCCTGCCGTTCTGTCTGGCATCGTTTGGTTATCACGGTAACGTGCCAAGCCTGATGAAGTATTACGGCAAAGATCCGAAAACCATCGTGAAATGTCTGGTGTACGGTACGCTGATGGCGCTGGCGCTGTATACCATCTGGTTGCTGGCGACGATGGGTAACATCCCGCGTCCGGAGTTTATCGGTATTGCAGAGAAGGGCGGTAATATTGATGTGCTGGTACAGGCGTTAAGCGGCGTACTGAACAGCCGTAGTCTGGATCTGCTGCTGGTCGTGTTCTCAAACTTTGCGGTAGCGAGTTCGTTCCTCGGCGTAACGCTGGGTTTGTTTGACTATCTGGCAGATCTGTTTGGTTTCGACGACTCGGCTGTGGGCCGCTTGAAAACGGCATTGCTGACCTTTGCCCCGCCAGTTGTGGGGGGGCTGTTGTTCCCGAACGGATTCCTGTACGCCATTGGTTATGCTGGTTTAGCGGCTACCATCTGGGCGGCAATTGTTCCGGCGCTGTTAGCCCGTGCATCGCGTAAACGCTTTGGCAGCCCGAAATTCCGCGTCTGGGGTGGCAAGCCGATGATTGCGCTGATTCTGGTGTTTGGCGTCGGCAACGCACTGGTGCATATTTTATCGAGCTTTAATTTACTGCCGGTGTATCAGTAATCAGCGGTGCCTTATCCGACATTTCTGCTGCCTACACAATGCCTGATGCGCTTCGCTTATCAGGTCTATGTAGGACAGCGTTGCCAGCTCGGATAAGGCTTCCCGCGTTAAGACACACTATCCCAACAACTCTTCCTTAACATCCATCGCCAGCTCAAACGAATGCAGCCGCGCCTGGTGGTCGAAAATCTGCCCGTTGACCATAATCTCATCGGCGTCGGTTTCGCGCAGGATCGACTGCAAGCCATGACGCACTTTCGCTTTATCACCTACCAACGACATACTCAGCGCCTGCTGCACGCCATACTGCTCAGACGGTGACCAGAACTGATCCATATTTTGAATCGGCGGCGGCAGTTGCCCGGTTTCGCCACGGCGCAGCTTCACAAAGGCTTGCTGCATTGAGGTAAACAGAAATTCAGCGTCGCGGTTGCTGTCGGCGGCGATAATATTGATGCACACCATCGCGTATGGTTTTTCCAGCCGTGCTGACGGTTTGAAGTTGCTGCGATAAAGATGCAGCGCCTGGAACAGCATATCCGGCGCGAAGTGTGAGGCAAACGCAAACGGCAGACCAAGCTGCGCCGCCAGTTGCGCGCTGTAAAGGCTGGAGCCTAACAACCACACGGGGATTTTCTCGCCATAGCCTGGTACCGGGCGCACATGCGGATTGGGATCGCGGGCGTCAAACCAGTCCACCAGCTCCGCCACATCGCGGGGGAAATTATCAATATCGCCGCTCATATGACGACGTAGCGCCATCATTGTCCGTTGGTCACTACCCGGAGCACGACCCAGCCCCAAATCGATTCGCCCCGGATAGAGTGTATTAAGCGTGCCGAACTGTTCTGCAATGACCAACGGTGAGTGGTTAGGCAACATCACGCCGCCAGACCCCAGATGCAGCGTGGTGGTATTCGCCGCCAGATAGCCGATCAATACCGACGTGGCAGCACTGGCAATGCCAGTCATATTGTGGTGTTCTGCCAGCCAGTAGCGATGATAGCCGCGCTTTTCAGCCAGACGGGCGAGATCGAGAGAGTGGGAGAATGCTTCTCGCGCTGAAGAACCTTCGGGAATGGGGGCCAGATCGAGTAGCGAAAACGCAATGGTTTTATCAGTCATAACAGCTCACTTTGTTACCGATTAATCTTTAATACTGCATTAAAGAGTAGTTAAAGTTGTTAACAAAGTGAGCTATTTACTTAGGCTTGCAGCTCCAGTCCTGCCAGCCGCCGCCAGTAGCCGTTACAGTCGCTGTTCGCCGTCAACGGCAGTGGTGCAGCGCCATTTTCATTAGCGCGGAAGGCGTCGAGCATCGCGAAAGTGTCAGTACCCTGCGGTGACAGGCGGACCACATCAACCAGGCCCTGCATGGATGCCAGCTCGTTACCGAGGTTGTAAACGTAGCCGCTCATGGTCTGAATGCCATTGAGTACAAACACTTGTTGGTTTTCCTGCGACAGCACGTTGCGCCCGTTCGGATACTTAATGCAGCAGGTTTCACACTCATCTTTCGGGCGGTCTTCCGAACGCGCGGTAAAGCAGCGGGCGGAGTAGGCCAGCGGCAGATGACCGTAGCTCAGGACTTCCACTTCAAACTGGTTACGAATGCCCAGCTCATCGCACTGATTAAGCAGATTCACCAGCCAGTCGCGGGAAAGCTCCACTGGCATACACCAGCGCATCATGCCCTGTTTGAGCAATATTTTCAGTGTCACCGCGTTGTAGCAGTTCAGCGCGTGCCCGGCGACGAACGGCAGTTTGCGTTCAGCGCACATATTCACCACGCCGAGATCGCTGGCTTCAATCAGAAACTCACCGTTCTCAACATAGCGTTTCAGTTCGCCCAGTTCAGATGATGCCTGCACCAGCGCCAGCGTGGAGAGCACAATCTGCTTACCACTCCCGGCGAGCGATTTTGCCATCTCCAGCCAGTCGCCAACTTTGGTTGCCCGACGCTTGCTGCATACCGCTTCACCAAGATAAATCACGTCGGCGCTGCTGGTGGCGGCCTGCTGATAAAATTCTTCCAGCGTCTCTTTTGGCCAGTACCACAGCACTGGCCCTAAGGAATATTTCATTGCTTTTCTCACTGCCATTTACGGTGATATGCGCCAAGAGTGGTTTGCGTGCCTTCGGACATCGACCCGAGCGTCTCCATCCACGCGCTTTGCGGTACAAAGTTTTGCGGATCGGCCTTACAACGGTCGATAGCCTGACGCCAGACTTTCGCCACCTGGCTGACATACGCCGGGCTACGCTGGCGGCCTTCAATTTTCACCGAAGCAATATTCGCCGCCATTAACTCCGGCAGCAGTTCCAGGGTATTGAGACTGGTTGGTTCTTCCAGCGCGTGATAGCGCTCGCCGTCCACCAGATAACGCCCTTTACATAGCGTCGGATAACCTGCGTTTTCGCCGTCCTGATAACGGTCGATCAGCACTTCGTTCAGGCGGGATTCCAGCCCCTGCGGCGTTTGTTGCCAGCGCACGAAACGGGCCGGAGAACACGCGCCTACGGTGTTGGGCGACTCACCCGTCAGATACGACGACAGATAGCAACGACCTTCCGACATAATGCACAGGCTGCCGAAAGCAAAGACTTCCAGTGGTACAGGTGTGACCCGTGCCAGTTGTTTCACCTGATGAATCGACAACACGCGCGGCAGCACCACGCGAGCAACGTCAAAATGGCGATGATAAAAGTTAATCGCCTCTTCATTGGTCGCCGAAGCCTGCACCGATACGTGGCGCTCAATATGCGGATAACGCTCGGCGGCGTATTCCAGCATGGCGAGGTCGGCGAGGATCAGCGCGTCGGCACCCAGCTGCGCCGCCATATCCACGGCGCGCTGCCAACGGGCGTAACCGTCCGGATGCGCAAAAGTGTTAATCGCGATGTGAAGTTTGCGGCGATGTTGATGGACAAAACTCACCGCTTCCTGCAATTTTTTCTCGGTAAAGTTAAGGCCGGCGAAGTGACGGGCATTGGTATCATCTTTTAGCCCGATATAAACAGCATCTGCGCCGTTTTCGATGGCCGCCTTAAGCGCCGGGAGATTTCCGGCAGGGCAGAGCAGCTCCATAATTTTTCCTGAAGGTTGCGCTATCAAAACGCAAAAATGTTAACGAACTGGGATTTTAGTTAACCTTGCTGCGACAATTTTTGATTTAAGGCAGTTAAAGTTGTATTGGTGGTAGCAGCAATTTCATATGGAATTGTTGATTTATACCGCTATGTTATTTTTCTGATATGGCAAAATAGGATGATTGTTGAAACAGGGAGTAAAACTCGTGTTGGATAAACTGCGTTCCCGTATTGTGCATTTGGGGCCATCTCTGTTGAGTGTACCGGTAAAACTGACGCCATTTGCGCTAAAACGCCAGGTTCTTGAGCAGGTCTTAAGCTGGCAATTCCGTCAGGCGCTGGATGATGGCGAGCTGGAGTTTCTTGAAGGCCGCTGGTTAAGTATTCATGTGCGTGATATTGACCTGCAATGGTTTACCTCGGTGGTGAATGGCAAACTGGTGGTCAGCCAGAACGCGCAAGCTGATGTGAGTTTTAGTGCCGACGCCAGCGATCTGCTGATGATTGCGGCGCGTAAACAGGATCCGGATACGCTCTTCTTCCAGCGTCGGCTGGTGATTGAAGGCGATACGGAGCTGGGGCTGTATGTGAAAAACCTGATGGACGCCATTGAACTGGAGCAAATGCCGAAAGCCTTACGCATGATGCTGCTGCAACTGGCGGATTTTGTTGAGGCGGGAATGAAAACCGCGCCTGAAACCAAACAGACATCGGTAGGTGAACCATGCTAATTCGAGTAGAAATTCCCATTGATGCGCCGGGTATTGATGCCCTGCTGCGTCGCTCATTCGAAAGTGATGCGGAAGCGAAGCTGGTTCACGATCTGCGTGAAGATGGCTTTCTGACGCTGGGGCTGGTGGCGACAGATGACGAAGGTCAGGTCATTGGCTATGTGGCATTTAGTCCGGTTGATGTGCAGGGCGAAGACCTGCAATGGGTCGGCATGGCACCGTTGGCGGTTGATGAAAAATACCGTGGACAGGGGCTGGCACGCCAACTGGTCTATGAAGGACTCGATTCGCTTAATGAGTTCGGCTATGCCGCAGTGGTGACGCTGGGCGATCCGGCGCTGTACAGTCGTTTCGGCTTTGAACTGGCGGCGCATCACGATCTGCGTTGCCGCTGGCCGGGCACTGAAAGCGCCTTCCAGGTACATCGTTTAGCGGATGACGCGCTGAATGGCGTTACCGGCCTGGTTGAGTATCACGAGCATTTCAATCGCTTTTAATCTCCGGGGTTTGCAGACTGCTTAACAGCTCTGCAAACCCTGCGCCTTCCGCTACCAGACGCTCTTTTTGCCGTTTGGTCAGTTGCTTAACGCGATATTCCGCCCGTAACGCCAGCGAACGATCGCCCACTGGAGCAGAAAACGCCAGCGTCAGTTCTCCTTTCCCGCGCAGTGCTTTCGCCCCTTTGCCGCTTTGGTGCTGCTGATAGCGGCGTTCGACATCCGTGGTGATCCCGGTATAAAGCTTATTGTCGGCGGTACGGATCAAGTAAAGAAACCAGGGTGTCATCGTCTGCATCGCATGTTAAGGTCAGGCCCACAGTATAAAAGAGAACAGCAATGGAAACACTCATCGCCATCAGCCGTTGGCTGGCAAAACAACATGTTGTCACCTGGTGTGTGCAGCAGGAAGGGGAACTCTGGTGCGCTAATGCCTTTTATCTTTTTGATGCGCAGAAAGTCGCCTTCTACATTTTGACGGAAGAAAAAACGCGCCACGCGCAGATGAGCGGGCCGCAGGCGGCAGTTGCCGGAACGGTAAACGGTCAGCCGAAAACGGTAGCGTTAATTCGCGGTGTGCAGTTTAAAGGTGAGATCCGCAGGCTGGAAGGTGAGGAAAGCGACCTCGCGCGCAAGGCGTACAATCGTCGCTTTCCGGTTGCCAGAATGCTGTCGGCCCCGGTGTGGGAAATCCGGCTCGATGAAATCAAATTCACCGACAACACGCTGGGCTTTGGTAAAAAAATGATTTGGCTACGCGACTCAGGCACCGAGCAGGCGTAACGCCTCGCGGTTAAACGCTGGCAGATCGTCCGGTGTCCGGCTGGTAACCAGCTGATCTTTATCAACCACGACTTCCTGATCGTAAAATTCCGCGCCCGCATTTTTAACATCAATAATGATCGGTTTAACTGCGGTCAGTTTGCGCCCCCGAATCACATCGGCGCTGATCAGCAACTGCGGGCCGTGACAGATGGCAAACACCGGTTTGCCACTATTCACAAAATCACGGGTAAAGGTGACAAAACGGTTGTCCCCACGCAGATAATCCGGTGAATGGCCGCCCGGTAGCAGCAGGGCATCAAACTCCGCAGGCGTCACTTCATCGATGGATTTATCGATGGTCACGCTGGCTTCTCCTTTTTTGCCTTTCACCGTTTTACCCGCTTGTTTTTCAATGGTAATCACTTCGTGTCCGGCTTTACGGAACTCGTCTGCGGGTGAAGTAAATTCTGAATCCTCAAATTCATCAGTGATTAAAACGGCAATTTTCTTACTCATGCTTCCTCCGCGTTGTTGCATTGGATGAGGCGAATTTCCCACAATCGGGGATAATTACCTCATGGTCTATTAAGCCTGGTGCATGAGCCGTGGAGCGCAAGGCAGACAATTCTGTAAAGGAGCGAAGATGAGTCAGGTACTGATTACAGGCGCAACGGGGCTGGTGGGCGGTCACCTGCTGCGGATGTTGATTAACGAACCGAAAGTTAACGCCATTGCTGCGCCGACGCGACGTCCGTTGGGCGATATGCCCGGGGTGTTTAATCCCCATGATCCGCAACTGAGTGACGCGTTGGCGCAGGTCACCGATCCCATCGACATTGTGTTTTGTTGTCTCGGCACCACGCGGCGAGAAGCGGGGAGCAAAGAGGCGTTTATTCATGCCGATTACACGCTGGTAGTGGATACCGCATTAACCGGGCGGCGACTGGGCGCGCAGCATATGTTGGTAGTCAGTGCGATGGGTGCCAATGCCCACTCGCCGTTTTTCTATAACCGCGTCAAAGGGGAGATGGAAGAAGCATTAATCGCCCAGAACTGGCCGAAATTGACCATTGCTCGCCCGTCGATGTTACTGGGCGATCGTAGCAAACAGCGGATGAACGAAACGCTTTTTGCGCCGCTGTTCCGTTTGTTACCAGGTAACTGGAAATCCATTGATGCGAGAGACGTGGCGCGGGTCATGCTGGCAGAGTCGATGCGGCCTGAGCATGAAGGCGTGACGATTTTAAGCTCTTCAGAATTACGCAAAAGAGCTGAATAATTATTCCCAAGAATTGATAGTGAGCGTAATATTCACGCGCTCAATTATCATAACTTATTCCTGGGGAATGCTATGACTGGTCAGTCTTCATCTCAGGCGGCAACGCCCATTCAGTGGTGGAAACCCGCGCTTTTCTTTCTCGTTGTCATTGCCGGTCTCTGGTATGTGAAATGGGAACCTTACTACGGCAAAGCGTTTACTGCTGCCGAAACCCACAGTATCGGTAAATCTATCCTTGCGCAGGCGGATGCTAACCCATGGCAGGCGGCGTTGGATTACGCGATGATCTATTTCCTCGCGGTATGGAAAGCGGCGGTGCTGGGGGTGATCCTCGGTTCGTTGATTCAGGTGCTGATCCCGCGTGACTGGTTGTTGCGTACGCTTGGGCAATCGCGCTTTCGCGGCACGCTGCTGGGAACGCTGTTTTCGTTGCCGGGCATGATGTGTACCTGCTGTGCGGCTCCGGTCGCGGCGGGAATGCGTCGCCAACAGGTGTCGATGGGCGGTGCGCTGGCATTCTGGATGGGCAATCCGGTGTTAAACCCGGCGACGCTGGTGTTTATGGGCTTTGTCCTCGGCTGGGGTTTTGCGGCGATTCGTCTGGTGGCCGGGCTGGTGATGGTGTTGCTGATTGCGACGCTGGTGCAAAAATGGGTGCGTGAAACACCGCAAACGCAGGCACCGGTCGAAATTGACATACCGGAAGCACAGGGCGGGTTTTTTAGCCGCTGGGGCAGGGCGCTATGGACGCTTTTCTGGAGTACGATCCCGGTTTACATCCTTGCAGTACTGGTGTTGGGTGCCGCTCGCGTCTGGTTATTCCCCCATGCCGATGGTGCTGTCGATAACAGCCTGATGTGGGTGGTGGCGATGGCGGTAGCAGGATGCTTGTTTGTCATTCCCACGGCAGCAGAAATTCCGATTGTACAAACGATGATGCTGGCAGGTATGGGAACCGCTCCGGCGCTGGCATTGTTGATGACGCTCCCGGCGGTGAGTTTGCCGTCACTGATTATGCTGCGCAAAGCGTTCCCGGCGAAAGCCTTATGGCTGACGGGGGCGATGGTGGCAGTGTCTGGTGTGATTGTCGGCGGGCTGGCGCTGTTGTTCTGATTTGAGGGAAAACATGTCGGATGCGGCGTAAACGCCTTATCTGACCTACGGTTTGTATCGTTGTAGGCCTGATAAGACGCGGCAAGCGTCGCATCAGGCATTACAAGGGGCTGCTATTTAATAAACGTAAACGCCGTAGTTACCCGCTTCACGCCGCTCACCCGGCTGGCAATATCTGCCGCCGCTTTCGCTTCACGTTCAGTCACCAGCCCCATCAGGAACACTTCACCGTTTTCGGTGGTCACTTTCACGTTGGACGATTTCACCAGGTCGCTGGTTAAGAGCTGCGAACGCACTTTGGTGGTGATCCACGTATCGTTAGATGCTTCGCCCAGACCAATCGGCTGGCCCTGACGAATCTCGTTATACACTTCGTTGGCACCGTCTACGCCCATAGCAATCTGTTTGGCGCGAGCCGAAAGTTCAGCATTTGGTGACTGCCCAACCAGCAGCACTTTGCCCTGATAGGCCGTTACATTAATGCGCGCTTCTTTCTTAATCTGTTCGTCTTTCGACAATGCGCTGTTCACGCGCACTTCCAGGGTACCATCGTCCACCTGGGTGCCGACACTGCGTGGGTCAGTTGCGGCTTTGGTACCCACAGCAGCGGTACCCACTACGGCAGCGGCAACACAACCTTGCAACAGCAGCGCGGAAATAAGGACTGCGATTGGCGATAATGCCTTCATGTATTCTCCTTAATCATCCTGGTGAGGGAAAAGCGTGTTATCGATCAGATCGCACAGGCAATTTACCGTCAGCATATGCATTTCCTGAATGCGAGCACTACGATGCGAAGGAATGCGGATCTCCACATCTTGTGGCCCTAACAAACCTGCAAGTTCGCCGCCGTCATAGCCGGTCAATGCCACAATGGTCATATCACGCGTAACGGCAGCTTCTACCGCTTTTACAATATCGCGGCTGTTGCCACGGGTGGAAATGGCTAACAATACATCTCCCGCATGACCCAGCGCCCGCACCTGTTTTGCATACACTTCATCATGTAAGCGATCGTTGGCAATCGCCGTTAAGACAACATTATCAGTATTTAGTGCAATGGCAGGTAAGCTGGGCCGCTCCGTTTCGAAACGGTTGATCATGCTGGCAGCAAAATGCTGTGCATTGGCAGCGGAAGTTCCATTACCACAACAGAGGATTTTGTTGCCATTGAGCAGAGACTGAACCAGCGTCATGGCTGCACGGGAGATGGCATCCGGAAGCGCCTCTGCCGCCGCAATTTGAGTTTGAATGCTTTCAGTGAAGCAAGCTTTAATTCTTTCTTGCACGCTAATCCTTAAACCTTAATTATGAGTGGTCATTAAAGGCATCCTTAATCCACTCAACCTCATTCCCGGTGAAGGCTACCACATCGAACCGGCAATCCACAGTATCAAAACTCCCATTATGACGCGCGAGCCACAAGCGGGCAGTCTGTAATAATTTGTGTTGTTTGCTGCGGGTCACACTGGCTGCCGCGCCGCCATAAAGCGCAGAGCGGCGATAGCGTACCTCGACAAAAATGGTGGTCCGGCCTTCACGCATTATCAGATCGATCTCGCCGCCACGCTCGTTCACGTTAGCGGCGATAAACCGCAGTCCTTTGCCTTCCAGCCAGCGACGCGCTTGTGCTTCCCATGCATCGCCGGTCTGTTTGGTGGTTAACTGACGGGGACTACCTGACCTTGTTGGTACTGTAGCCATGATAACTTCCTGTTAATCACGCAATCCGGGTTAGCCGTCAGGCTTCCGGTATTACCGTTGATTTCAAAACCCTGAACCTGGCGCATTTGTGAGAAATGATTTGCCAGCGACCAGGCATCGACGCCCATCGCATACATGCGAGCCAGTGAATAATCGTTATTCACCGCGCTGAGTGCCTGCTGCATTAACGGTAGATTACCGCCTGCCAGCATCGGGATTTCGCTGTACTGCAAGCCTTCCATCTCCAGTCGGAAATCCGGGCCAGCGGTCCCTTGCGCACTGCGGGAGCTGGCGTACAGCGTTGCACCGCTCTGGCTACCGTTACGCATGGCGATCATCGGTTTGATAAAAGCGATTTCACCCGGCGTTGCCACAATGTACACCGCATCGACACGACCGCCATTATTGGTGAACTGGTCATCGGTTGGCGTGGTTTGCAGCGTTGGATTGTTGGTCGTCATGCCGGAGTCGGTTGTCGCTCTGAGAGTAATCGGGCTACCCGTTAAAGCAATACCAGAACCGCCGTTAACACCCGCGCGTAATTCGCTGGTGGAACCAAATTTTTGTTGCAGAACGGTGCCGCCGCCCAGTTTCTGCCACTCTTGCGCAAACGCATTGGCTACGCGATCGCCCAATGAACTGCGTGGGATCAGCACCAGCGGCGCTTGTTTACCCTGGTCACGAATATGACGCGCTGCATCGCGCGCTTCGTCTTCCGGTGAAAGCGCGAAGTAACAAATATTGACGCGATTTTCGATATTCTCCGGCTGGTTCAGTGCCAGTACGTTCAGCGGAGTGTTGCTCTTCAGCAACTCTTCAACGTTATTTTTCAGCAACGGACCGACCACAATACTCGCGCCATCCTGCTGAACCTGGCTTAAGATCTGGCTAAGTGGTTGTGATGAGGTATCGTAGATTTTCAGCTCTGCGGATGGATTTGCGGGTGCGCTTACCGCTGCGGTGCTTGTCGCCGGGGCGCTTACAGGCACCGGCTGGGCTGCAGGCTGTTCACCGGTCAGATCGCTAACCGAGGCTTGTGCCGGGCTGGCAACGCCATCCACGGTTTGCGGTTGAGGTTGTTCTGCTACGTCTGCGGCAGGTGCGGCAGCTACCTGAGCTGCCACTGGCTGAGTGCCGATATTTTTCGCCGCTTCAAAGCCTTGCTGAATAGTGCGACCAAATACCGCTGCCTGGCCATTCAGTGGCAACAGCAGGGCGATTTTGTTGGTCGAGGCTGGTTTAAACGCTTTTACGTTAACCAACTGCGTTGGCAGCATTTTCGCGCCCGGATTGTTCGGATAACGTTTCTGCCAGTCGGCGATCCCGGCTTTCATCATGTCGGGATCGTTACGGTTATCAAACCAGACGCGCTGCAGATCCAGCCAGCCTTGCAGAATATTTTCGTCGGCGTTGATCACCAGCGTATTCGCCTGTTCCTGAGTCATGGAGGAGAGCGCCTGCCAGGTGGCATCAATATTCTGCTGTTTTTCTTTCGCGCCAAGCAGCGGTTCCTGAGCAATTAACGCGCGCAGTAAATCAATGGAAGGACGCCCCTGGCTGGCATCGATTTTTGCCTGCCAGTAACGCGCTTGCTGGTTTTGTTCTAAATCGGCAGGTGTGATTTTCGCCAGCAAGTTTTGCGCGCCAGCAAAATCTTTCTGCGCCAGTTTAATCTCTACCGCCAGCAGTGTTTTCTCGCGACGCTGAGCATCGTTCAGTTCTTGCGGTAGTTGGTTAAACAACTCAACCGCCTGCCCGGTTTTACCTTCTTTCACCAGTGCACGAATGGCGAGTAATTGCCAGTTGATCCTGGTATCATCAGAGCTTTGCTGCATCTGCTGAAGATAAAAGGCAGAATCAGCCTGCGCCGTGCCCTGCATATAAGCAGTGGACTGATCGGGAGTATGGGTGCCACAACCGGCGAAAATCAGGGCTGCCAGAACAACAGGCAGACAACGCGCGGCTTTCAAACGAGAAAATGTTGAGGGTACCATAATGTATCCAGTGATATTTTTTTACGCAATGCTCAATATTAAATCGGCAATACGGACGACACAATGAAACAACACCAATCGGCGGATAATTCTCAGGGCCAGCTTTACATTGTACCGACGCCAATCGGCAATCTGGCGGATATCACCCAGCGTGCGTTAGAGGTATTACAGGCCGTTGATCTGATTGCCGCCGAGGATACTCGTCACACCGGTTTATTGCTGCAACATTTTGGGATTAATGCCCGGTTGTTTGCGCTGCACGACCATAACGAACAACAAAAAGCTGAAACGCTGCTGGCGAAGCTGCAAGAGGGGCAAAACATTGCGCTGGTTTCCGATGCCGGAACGCCGCTAATTAACGATCCTGGCTACCATCTGGTGCGTACCTGCCGTGAAGCGGGGATCCGCGTGGTGCCGCTACCCGGGCCGTGTGCTGCTATCACTGCGTTAAGCGCAGCGGGTTTACCCTCTGACCGTTTCTGTTACGAAGGCTTTTTACCTGCCAAATCAAAAGGCCGCCGTGATGCGCTAAAAGCCATTGAAGCGGAGCCGCGCACGCTGATTTTTTATGAATCTACCCACCGTCTGTTAGATAGCCTGGAAGATATCGTTGCGGTATTAGGCGAATCCCGCTACGTGGTTCTGGCGCGTGAGCTGACCAAAACCTGGGAAACCATTCACGGCGCGCCCGTTGGCGAGCTGCTGGCGTGGGTAAAGGAAGATGAAAACCGTCGCAAAGGCGAAATGGTGCTGATTGTCGAAGGTCATAAAGCACAGGAAGAAGACTTACCCGCCGATGCCCTGCGCACGCTGGCGCTGCTACAGGCAGAACTGCCGCTGAAAAAAGCGGCGGCGCTGGCCGCAGAAATTCACGGCGTGAAGAAAAATGCGCTGTATAAGTATGCGCTGGAGCAGCAGGGGTAACAGTGCCGAAGCGTTGCGTTAATCAAAACGCAACGTCTTCTTTTACCGCACGATGACGGTAATGGTGGCTGTGCCCTGAAATTTTCCTGTTTCCAGCTCACCACCGACCAGATTAACTGGCCAGGCGCGCATATTGACGGTGCCATGCCCGGAAGGATCAACGGGAAGGATACCGTTCTGAAAAGGAATATTTGCAACTCCGCCGCCGAGATTTTCAATACGAATACCGACATCGGGCACATTGTCTGAACTTCTTCGCCTGGCGACCAGGTTGTACTGGTCTACTACCCCAGTTGTACCGTCGATGCGCATTTGCAACGAGTTTTTAATCTTTGAAGTATCACCACAGTCATAAGTGATATCAAAGTCTACTGGAGTAAAACCGTCTGGCATGGCATTGCGGGTGGTAAACTTCTGACCATTGATGAATCCAAAATTAACCTTAATAACATCGCCCTGATTAATTTTGCACGACTGTGGGGCGGTGAGATTTCCCTGAATCGATAACTTGACTAAATCATGGAAGTCACCTGTAGACGGGCTTCCCATTCCATCGACCCACGCGCCTTTAATGACGGCAATATCCGTTTTCGGAATGGTCATCGAGCCGAGAAATGGCTTGGTGACATACAGGGTAAAGGTGGTGTTCGCACCAATATTAACGGGTCCATAACGAGACGTATCACCCTGGCAAACACCCGTTTGGGTTGCAGCAGAATATACCGTGTTGTTTTTTATCTGTGTGAATCGGGTGTTAACAGAGACAACCTGGTCGGTTGTGAGTCCTGGAATGTCGTTTGCCTGTAATGTGGTTTTAATATCCAGGCTGTCATTGAGTTTGTAATATCCTGTCTGATGTCCAGTGGTGGTAAGTACGGGGCTGACCATATAGACAAGTTTAACTGCCTTACCCGCAGAGCAGGAACAGGCGTATTGCCAGTTAGTGCTACTTAGCGTTGCAGAGGTAAACTCCCGTCCTGTCACGTTATCTGTCTGGTTCACCGTAACATCATCAACCACACTGCTGTAATTTGTCGCACCGCTAGTGCTATCGGCTCCACACCCTCCTGAGGAGGCATAAGCGCAGGATGTGGATATCAACAAAAGTCCTGTTATAAGAGGCGCTCTTTTCATTTTTTTATCCTTAATGGCACTGCGCCGTGCCTTGTAATACAGAGGTTGTGGGTTCTGAATCCGGTGTACTAAAAGCAAACTGACATTGTTGATCTGCCTGATTTCCCCAGCGTACAGTCCAGCTTTGTGATTTACTCGATATCCCAGAGAGATATAGTATGCCGCCCTCATCGACGATACTTTGTTGCCCCGTCTCATCGTTGCTGGCAAGAGCGCCAAAGGGCAACGGTTTACCGTTGCGATCGCTGACTGTAACAAGTACGCGATAACCGATATTGGCGTTGAAACGCGCCGCTACCATTGCACCTCTGTTGGGCACCACAAACTGTGTTGTTTGCTCAAGATCGACGTTATCGGGCAGCTGCGTAGTATCTACCGAGAGACGGTTTTCCTGGTAAGTCGTGAGATAAGGAACCACTGCATAGCCAAAGGGATCGGTAGCAATCCCCGGATAGTTTTGTATCCTCACGCCAGAAGCCCCATTAGCATCGATAAGCGCAAAAGCGTTGCCCAGATATTGCGAGAGCGTCACGCCATGAGGATGGATAACCACGCCGCCGGTAACGCCGTAATTGTATTGGCTGCTGTCATTACCGTAGCTGTATCCGGCACTGAAGGTTCCATAAGGTGAACGGTAACTGGCGTTCAGGCTACTGTTATGGTTGTTATCGTCATCCAGACTTTGTTCCAGGCTATAGCTCAGGCGACCATCATCCAGCAGTGAGCCATCAAGACGCATTTCATGTTGGGTTGGGCGATCTTTCTGGCTGGTCATCTGATAGGAAACCCGGCTACGCGGTAACCAGCGTTCTAACGGAATACTGAGATTCAAAGAGAGTGCGCGGTCATTATTTTGATCAGTGTAGCGGCTGTATTGATAATTCAGGCTGTAACCAACTCCCCATTGCTGGCCGGAAACCCCAACAGAGATATTCCTGTTTTTATCGTTATTGCCCCAATAGTCTTGCTGCGAACCGGAGGCATACAGACTTACCCCATCAAATATTGTCTGGCTGATGTTGAATTGAATTTCACTTTTTTGGCGACTGTTATAGTCCCAATTGCGGGTATTGGCTTCATTAAAACTAAAATAGCCATCGTTGGTATAGCGATAGTAGCTGACAGCGATATTGGTGTTGGTTTCCGGGATATCTTTGATGTACTGCGTACGCCATTGATAGCCATGAAAAGAGTGCTGGTTATCGAATTGGGTGTCAGCTCTGTTGATATCCATCGACAACGCGCCCAGTGCGCCAAGTGTGCCGCCGATACCGATCCCCAGCGCATAATAATCTTCAGAACCGAGCAGGCCGCCATACAGCGTAAAAGTATTATTCAAACCATATATTGCCGTGGCTTCAGCAAATTCGGGTTCCTTGCTATCACTGTTTGCATCAGCGCGATAGCGTCCAGCGGTCGCGCTATACTTTAGATGCCCAGGTCGCTGCATCATGGGTAATGAAGAATAAGGCTGGATAAAGCGACGTTGCGTACCGTCACTTTCTTCAATCGTGACTTCTAAATCGCCGCTGTTGGAAGAGGGGTAGAGATCGTTAATTTCAAAGGCACCCGCTGGCACGTTGCTTTGATAGATCACATAACCATTTTGCCTGATAGTCACGATTGCACTACTGTTTGCGATACCGCGTACCGTTGGGGCAAATCCGCGCTGGCTGTTTGGCAGCATATTATCGTCGGAAGCGAGTTGAACGCCAGTAAAGGTGTAGCTGGAAAAAATACTGCCGCTGGTGGCGCTTTCTCCCAGAAGCAACTGAGACTTCAATGCCTTGATATCACGTTGTAAATAACTACTGATGGTATTCCAGCTTGATGTCTGATCGTTGCGTGTCCATGTGGAATAGTTGCGTAATCGCCAGGGGCCAAAATTAGCACCATTTTGCATATTCAGGTACTGTCGTTGGCTACGATTGCCCTGGCGGTAACGGTTATCAGAACCTGTAAACGAGTAGTTGGTAAACAGCGTTGGTATACCATCGTCCCAACGAGAAGGGGAGACGTAACCTCTTGCATCACGGTACAGTGCAATTTGGGGAATGCTCAAATTAAGTCGCTGATGATTGAAATCAAATTCAGCAGCTGTACCGGGAATGATTTGTTCAAGCGAGTTGATCACGCTATCGTCATCTTTTTCAGCCAGCGCCGGGATTTCATCCACCTTAATACCCAGCTCACGTAGTTGTTCTACCGTAAACTGTGGCTGCAGAAGTTGCTCTGCATTGGCGGTAAATGTAATTTTTTTCTGTGAAACCTTCTTTTTATTCAGCCAGATATCAACCTGATAAGTTCCTGGTAGTTGTGCGTATTTCTTTGAAAATCGTGACAGATCGGTTGTTTGCATACCACTTTTTGTGGTTTCCAGCATAATGGGGTCGAAATAATACTCTTCGGCGTTAGCGGTAGTGCAAAGCATGCCGCTGCCAGTGAGCACCATCGGCAAACAGCGTTTGATAATGAGCGCCAACTGTTTCGGTGTGCGTTTATGTCCCTGGTGGTGTCGTTGTGGCATTCCCTGATGACCTGTGTTTTTTATATTTGTTATTGCAGTGGACGAGTTTCTGTCCCGGAACTGCCGCCATAATCATTGATCGCAGCCCATTTCACGTTCTTTCCGCCAGATGCAGGAAGTGGTAACTGTTTATGTTCTCCGGGCGCGATATATTCAATTTTGCTTGTGAGATCGATTTTATCGACTGCCAATCCGGCAAATACGACGTAATATTCAGTTGGGTTATATATATTGAGTGAATGATCACTACGTTTAAATTCCAGTGATTTCCACGCATCGTTTACCCGTCCCTTCAGGTGTGCGGGGCGATAAAACATTTTGATCCGTGTTTTAAATACCAGCGTCAACTCGTTAGCATTAACATCATCTGATTTTTTCTTTGCTGGAATGGCACGAACATTAATGTAGAACAGCGACTCTTTATTTTCAGGCAGGTTATCAGCTGTTTTAATAATTCGCAGTGATGAGTCATCGCCAGCCTCAAGACGAAATAGCGGTGGGGTTATAATAAATGGGGCACGGCTTTTACCATCTATATTATCTACCCATGATTGCAGTAAATAAGGCGTTTCTGCGCCTTTGTTTGCGACAGGTAACGCAGCCTCTTTGCGGCTGGCATCATAGATCACTCGCGTTCGCTGTAAAACGATTCCTCCTGCAAGCGCCTGGCCAATACAGAAGCTACACAACAAGGTTAATATCACCGCGAATGTTCGTTTTGACATAGTTATTTTTCAACCTGATACAACGAGAAAGAGGAAGGAAAAGGGCGTTATCTGACAGGTCAGATAACGCCGTAACGTATTAACGGTAATCCAGCGTTACGTTAACGACAGCGTCTGCTTCCCCTGGGGTGATTTCTGATGCTTCAACGGTTGATACGTAGTAAGCGATGAGGTCAACATTGACAATACCATTGGAGTCCGCCGGGATCTGATAAACCGTGTTATCATTGCCCATAGCATTCAGTGGCATAATGTTTCCGCTTTCCGCATCGTCAATACGGATACCCACACCTGTTGCCGCTATGCCAGCAAAAGAGCCTACTTTTGCCAGATTAGGGAAGTTAGGAACGGTACCATTATCCCGCGTTTCTAGCCATAGACGGAAAGACGCTTCAACGTTGCCGTTATCGTGCTCCCACCCAGTCATTGGGCAGTTAACTAAAGGAATAGTGAATGGAATTTTTGGGCTACGATCGCCAACAGAACGAAACTGTTCGGCATTATAGTGACCAAGAGCAACTTCAATTTTCTTATCAGAGTCATTGATTTCACAAGCGGATTTTAAAATCTCGCCATCAAAAACTATTTCACCATCTGTTGCAGCGGCATTACCTGCGAAAAGCGCAAGTAAGCCCGCAATGGCTATTTTTGTACCTTTATTCATATATAACCTTATCCTTGTAACAAGTACATAATCATATTTAATGTGAATATATGTTCAACATCTTTAAAGATTATACAGGCAGAAATATTTCATTGAACATTAAATAGACTGAACTTTAAGATTATATTTATATGCAAATATTTGATATTTTCATTATATTGATATCAATTTTCTATGTATTCAAAAGAGTATAAATGCCTGACTTTGCTGCGCCAGGGGGCGAGTCAGAATACGAGGTGATTTATTAATAGAACAAGTTATATGTATATCTAAAATTAAATTGTTGAACATAACTCCTTTTGCTATCGGCGTTATGTTCAACCCAGTCAAATGTTATTTAATATAATGCGTGACTGTTACATAAGTTAATTTAAACATTTTGAGCAAATTTTTCATCTGGTTAGGTGTTAATTAAACAAATAAAGTTACTGTGCAGCCATAAAAATGAAGCCGGGATAGCGGTAGAGACTTTAGCCGTGAGAAAACGATCTGTCGCATCCTGCTTTCCTTCGCCAGTCACCAGTAACAAAACTTCGCGGGCATTGAGAATATCCTTCAGGCCTAAGGTGATCCCACGAGTCACGGGGCGACCCGCGGTTTTTAACATCTCATGTTGCTGTGTTCTGGCATCAAGTTGACTGATATGGCAGGCCGGTTGCAGGCTTTCTCCCGGTTCGTTCAGCCCAAGATGACCGTTTTTCCCCAATCCGAGAACGCATAAATCCAGACCGCCTTTGCGCGCAATCAGGTTCGTTACCCGTTCGCACTCTGTCTCATTTATCTCTTCGGAGCGAAAGCTGATGAGCTGGTCTTCACGTAGCCCCAGCGGCTGCACGATATGCTGTTGCAGGAAAGTTTCGCAGGTACCAGGCATCGTTAATGGCAGATCCACCCATTCGTCGAGCTTCACGAAGGTGAGCTGGCTGACATCAACCTGCTGCTGGTGGATTTTTTCTACCAGATAATGATACGTCAGTAATGGCGTGGCTCCGGTCGCCAGGCAAATCACGGCATCCGGTTTGCTACGGATCACGGCCAATAAATATTCGCTGGCACGTTCACTTAACGCCGTATAGTTTTCAACTTGCTGAAGGGTTTGCACAGGATGAAATTCCTTAAGTAAAGAGGCACCGCCAGACGCAGTGCCTCGTTCCATTTACAAAATGCCGAATGCGGAACAAACAATAGAGAGCACAAAAGTCACGCCGATTAACAGCACCGGATGCGCTTTTTTCACCCGCAGGAAGTAATACATCAGCAGGGTGTAGGCCATCGGTAAAATGTTCGGGAAGACTTTATCGAAGAAATCCTGCTGCAGCGCGACGCTGTGGGTACTGTCGATGGCAAACGATGTCACCACGTTAATATGCACATACGAAGCGATCAGCCCGCCGATTACCGTGATCCCGAGGATGGTTGCCGAACGGGCAATCATCTGCGAGTTCTCTCGCACTTTATCGATCGCCTTCACGCCGACTGAATAACCGACGTGGGTCCAGCCGACGCGCAGGAAAAAGATAAGCAGGTAAACGGCGAAAAATAGAATCGGCCCCAGCAGGTTTCCCTGGCTGGCAAATGATGAGCAAATTCCCGCCATAATCGGCAACAAAGTAAACCAGAAAATCGCATCGCCAATCCCGGCGATTGGGCCAAACAGTGCCACTTTGAGGCCTTTAATGGTGTCGCGGTTTTCTCCTTTTTCTTCCATCGAAATTAATAACCCCATCAGGAATCCGACCAGATTCGGGTGGGTATTAATAAATTCGAGGTTATCTTTCATCGCCGCGCTTAAGCCCGGTTTGTCGTCCTTATAAATCTTTTTCAGGATCGGCAACATCGCCCAAGTAAAACCGCCCGCCTGCATCCTTTCGTAGTTAAAGCTCGCTTGCAGCAGCGACGAACGAAAGCCCAGACGGGTGATATCTTTTTTACTGATTTCAGATCCCATTGCTGTAGTCCTCTTCTTCATTTTTACTGGCAACGGGCTGCGGTTGCGCTTGCTGCCGGGATTTCGCATTGAAAAACTCATACACCGCAAAGCCTGCGCCCAGTACGGCAACCGGCAACAGGTTGCTGACCTGGATGTAGCAAACAAACAGGAAACCGGCGATCAGGTAAGGGATATATTGCGCTTTGAACATTACGCGCAGCAGCAAGCCAAAACCAACGGCAGGCAGAATACCGCCTGCCACTTCAAAGCCGTGGGTCAGCCAGGCGGGCATCGCTTTCACCAGCGCCTGCATCGCCCCCTGTGCCAGGTAAGTACAGAGGAAAGCAATCACCGCATACGCTGAAGCGACGATGAGCATCGTTGTCCAGTTAAGCCGGGAAAACGCTGCCGTATCCGCCTCTTTCGCGCATTTATCGGCTTTGGTCATAAATAATGAGAAAGCGGAATAGAAGAACAGAATGACGTACTGCATTAACAAACTAAACGGCAGGCCAAGACCAATTGCTGTTTTGGCATCAACGCCCGTAGACCATGCAATGACGGTGGTCATCAGACCCGCCATAATCGGGTTGGGCGGCTGAACACCACCTGCAGGGGTTAATCCGGCGAAAGCCAACTCTGTCAGACCACCGGTAATTAAGCCAGTCTGAATATCACCGAGAATAGCGCCAGTTAGGGTACAAACGATTATCGGGCGGAATAAAAATAAGGCTTCCAGCCAAAAATCAATCCCCAGAACAAAAACTAACGCCGCCAGGGATAATCCCTGAAGTAGGGTTATTTCATGCATTTTTATTACCTCAAACCAATATTAAGGCGATTTTAGATTTAGTCAGGGATTTGTTCTTTTTGATCGCCAGGGACGTCCTGAATGAAAACATTCACGCCACGTTGTTTAATAAAACGTAAGTCCGCGAGATCCTGGTCATCGACATAAACTTTACTGCTGATTTGCTTTTTCCCTTCCGAGAAATGCATATTGCCGACGTTGACATCTTTCAGGTCAATGCCACCTTCTACCAATTTACGTACCGTTTGTGGCGTACGGCAAATCAGGAAGATCTTCTGATGCGGTGCAGCTTTGCCGATGACGTTAATGGTTTTTTCGATAGTAAAGAAACGAATGCCAAAGCCGTAGGTTTCCGCGGTAATACCCATTAATTTCTGTTGAATATCATCGTTAGCGACAACATCATCCACGACTACCAGCAGATTTGCACCGATGGTGGATGTCCAGGTCACGCCAACCTGGCCATGAACCAGACGGTTATCAATACGGGTTAAGAGAATATTTGGACTGCTCATTGTGTAATCCTCACCATAAAGTTGAATAATATAATTTTTTTAAATATATTATTGTTGCGATATTGTACTGATGTATTTATTAAGGTTTAGTTATCTCCTTTTCCATTAAGGCACTCCCCGATATTAATCGGGAAGTACATTGGGATAAATCATAAAAAACTAATGATTATGCTGAAATTCGATTCGCTGAACCACAGACATTAATTTTATTTCTGACAACTTCTTTCATCGCATCCATTCCGACGCGCATATAATAACGAGGATCATTACCCTGCGGATTTTCCGCAAACCAGGCTTTAACCGCGCCAGCGAAGGCTATTTTTAATTCTGTGGCAACGTTCACTTTTGTGACGCCAAGTTCAATAGTGCGACGGACAAATTCATCCGGAACATCGCTGGCACCATGCAGCACCAGAGGAACATCCACCACTTCACGAATTTCCGCCAGCCGCTGGAAATCAATCTTCGGCGTTTTGCTGTATAAGCCGTGCGCCGTACCAATCGCTACCGCCAGGCTGTCGACGCCAGTCAGTTCGACAAAGCGTTTAGCTTCTTGTGGATCGGTCAGGAATGCACTTTCGGCGTCAACGCTCATGTCATCTTCAACACCGCCCAGGCGGCCCAGTTCTGCTTCCACGCTGCAATCTTGTGAGTGGCAGAAGTCAACAACCGATTTCACCAGCTTCACGTTCTCGGCAAACGGGAAGTGGCTGCCGTCGATCATCGCACTGCGCACACCTGCGTGGACTTTACGGCGAATATCATCCAGCGATTCGTGGTGGTCGAGATGCAGCGCCAGTGGCATGTTGTAGGTTGTGGAATAGGCGCTACACAGGGCGTAGATCTCTTCCAGCGCGATGTGTTTAAAGGTCCCCGGCGTTCCGGCGAGGATCACCGGCGATCGCATTTCACTGCACACTTCGAGGATCGCTTGGATCGTCTCGGCGTTATGAATGTTAAAAGCAGGCACCGCGTAGCCATTGGCCTGGGCGTCCTGTAACAGATATTTAGTGGAGATAATGCTCATAATGCGATCCTCTTATGCCTGCCACGGATGAATGATTACGCCTTGCACCACGCGGTTAACGGTGCCACTGGCTGATGGGGTATCCGGCGTATTGCCCATGTGCAGCGACTGCATCAGTGCAAACGTCTGGGCGTACATCAGGAAGCAAAATGCCTGCTCAACGTCGATAAAGTGACGTGACGGTGGCAGGATGATATGTGGACCGGCAGCGACGATGTCGCTGCTTTCCGCGGCGATGGCGATTACACGCATTGCCTGGTTGTCACGGCGAAGTTCAGCCAGCAGATCAAGATCATACTGACGGGTGTAAGGGTGGCTGGAGACAAATACCACCACCAGCGTTTCGTCATCGACCAGCGATTTTGGTCCATGACGGAATCCGGTTGGAGAATCATAAAAGGCCGCCAGTTTACCCGCCGTCAGTTCCAGCACTTTCAGCGCCGACTCGCGTGCTGCGCCCTGTAAGCCACCGCTACCGAGATAAACGATCCGTTTCCACGGTGCGTAACCAAACACACCTTCGCTGAAATCGCCCAGTGAGGTCAGGATCGCCTGGCAACGATCCGCCACGTCGCGGAAGGTTTGGCTGTTGATCGTCTCAGGTGCGAAAACCGCGAGGCAGCTGGCCATCATGGTGGTAATGCTGCTGGTCATCGCAAAGCCGCGATCGTGCGTTTCTGCGGGCATCAGCAGGGCAAACGCGTTATCGCTGTTGATCGCGTTTTGGTAAAGAGCGCCCGCTTCGTTGCAGGTGATCGGCAGGTGATAGCATTCCGGTACAAATTGATTTGCCAGTTCCACGGCTGCGACGCTTTCCGGGCTGTTGCCGGATCGACCGAAGGAGATCAACAGCAGCGGATGGGCTGGGTTCAGGTAGTCCATCGGATTAGTGACCAGATCGGTGGTCGGTACGGCGCTGAAGTTTTTACCGGTATGGCTGGCGAGCCACGGCGCGATGATGTCACCGATAAATGCCGAGGTTCCGGCTCCGGTCAGGATGATCCGCAGATTCTCTTTGCGCAGTAACGGTTCAAGGAAGTTATTGAGCGCGGAACGTAGCGCGTCGATGTTGGTGAGTGAACGGATCCATGCGCGAGGCTGATGGCGGATCTCTTCTTCAGTCCATGTACCGGTTGCGGCGGCAGCAGGGGTGTAATTTTTTGGCATAACTCAATCCTTAGTCTGATGAACTTGACGTCGGGCGTTGTCGCTTTCACTTGCCTTTCGTTTCATTTCACTTGGTGATGTCTTTCGTTGATTAAAATCTATAGAAAAGAAACCGAAAGTTCAATGGAGAAAAAGGAAATAAAACGAAATCTGTGATCATTGAAAGAAAAGACAAGGGAAGATTAAAGAATTGCGTAATGACGTCGCTATGTTCACCGATTGCTGGATGCGGCGTACCGTAGGTCGCATAAGACGCGTTAGCGTCGCATCCGACACCGCTGCACAGATCAAAACGAAAGAAAAAGAAAGGCCTTACGGGGGAAGTGAAGGCCCAATAAAGGAGCAAACTATCAAAACGAAGCTAATTGACTCTGAATCCAGATTTGTTGCACATGCAGCCCGCTATCCAGCGCAACGATGCTGGCGCGTTTGCCCGGTTTAAGCGATCCCAGAACACCATCAACACCCAGCATTCGCGCCGGATGCAGCGATGCCATATGAATGGCTTCCGCAGGCGTTACGCCCGTCAACTCGACCATGTTGCGCACTGCCGCATCAACAGACAGCGTACTGCCCGCCAGCCCACCGGACGCGGTACGGACAACGCCACCGTGCATCTGCACTTCTTCGCCACATAACGTATAGCGACCATCCGGCATCCCGGCTGCCTGCATCGCGTCGGTGATCAGCACGATTCTCTCTTTTGCACAGCAACAACACAGCGACATCGCCGCCGGATGCACATGATGACCATCGGCTATCAGTTCCAGCCAGGCGCGCTTGTCCGTTAATCCCGTGCCAACCATTCCCGGTTCGCGGTGATGTAAACCTGTCATCCCGTTATAGCAATGCACCAGGCCGTCGGCACCAGCATCAAACGCGGCGCGAGTTTGTTGCCAGGTCGCCGCGCTATGCCCCAGCATCACTCGTACATTTTGCTGTTTAAGATGGCGGATGGCCTGCAATGCCCCCTCTTTTTCCGGTGCCAGCGCTACCACGCGTAAGGTGTGCTGAGAAACGGCAATCAATTGATCCAGCTCGGCAATTTCAAGCTCGCGAAACAACTCCGGCGGATGCGCGCCTTTATTCTGCGGCGTGAAGTACGGTCCTTCGAGATAACTCCCCAGCACTTGCGCACCAGGTCCGCCGCGTTGGCAACGTTGCGCAATACGTTTCAGCGCCGCATGAATGGTATTAAGCGGCGCGGTTACGGTAGTCGGTAACCAACTGCCGACACCTTCGCGTGCCTTGTGCATTGCCAGCTTGTCGAACACATCCGGCGCGTCATCCATTACATCAACGCCCGCACCACCGTGTACATGGGTGTCGATGTAAGCGGGGCAGAGCAGTTCCGCATCGCGTTCAGTCACGCCCACTGGAATCGGTTCGATTGCTGCGATGACACCGTCAGCAATACGCAACTGATGGTCATCGAGCCATCCCTCTTCAGTCAGCAGCCTTCTGGCGCGCAGAACGTGTGTCATATCCCTTCCTCGACCGGACATTCTTCATGGCAGCGGCCTAACTCGTCCACCAGACTGGTCAGCCCACGATGTCCACACTCCAGTGCCTGTACACGGAATTCTTCACCGCTTAACCCTTCGCGCTCCAGCACCATCTCCAGTAGCAGTTGCAAATTGGTGCCGGTGATCACTTCACAGCCCGGTTTTTGCATCGCCAGCGTTGAAGCTACGCGAAACGGCGTGCCGCCCAGCAAATCCGTCAGAAAAACAATGCCGTCTTCACAATCCAGTTGGGCGATGGCCTCTTCAAGCTGCGATGTAAGCAGCGCGGTGCTTGAGGTTTCCGGAAAATCGATGGCGATAAACTGCGATTGCTCACCGAGAATTTGCTTCATTGCTTTTTCCATGCCGCTGGCAAACCCGCCATGCCCTGTCAAAATAATACTTAACATCTAATACCTCATTGTATTTAAAGGAAATGGCAGAATTTACCGACGATGCCGAGAACCACGGTAACTGCAATCAGACGCAGCGGACTCCAGCCGCGGCGTACCAACCAAAACATGGTCAGGGTGTAGACCAACGGTAAGAAGGCCGGCATCAGTTTGTCGATAACATCAGCCTGTAACTTAACCACTGCGTCGCCCGCCGTGATTTCCAGCGTGGTGCTTAAACGAACATAGGTTGCCACCAGCGCACCGATTACCGTCATCCCAACGATAGACGCAGCATGGCCGACTTTTTTGGTATTCGCTTTAATCAGTGGAATCGCCGCCACGCCCATGCGGTAAGCATAATGCGCCAGACCAAAACGCAGCCCCAGGTGTACCACGTTGAACAGCACAATAAAGACGACTGCGCCAAGAATGGAGCCTTGCAATGCCAGACTGGCTCCAATCCCGCCACAAATCGGCAGTAGCGTTAGCCAGAACATTGCATCGCCAATCCCGCCGAGCGGCGCACCGACGGCAATTTTGGTGCTCTGAATACTGTTAACGTCCTGCTTAGAACGCTCCATCGCAAGGATAATGCCGATAACAAATGTCACCAGAAACGGATGGGTATTGAAGAAACCCATATGCCCCTTCATGGCGCGCGCCAGGTCGCGTTTATTAGTGTGGATCTTTTTCAGAGCAGGCAGCAGACCGTACAACCAGCCAGAAGCCTGCATACGTTCGTAGTTAAAAGACGCTTGTAACAGCATGGAACGCCAGGCGACGCGGTTGATATCTTTTTTCGTCAGCTCCGCGCCAATGCTCTGATCTTCATACACGTTTTCATTGACGCCAGTCAGCAATGTTTCTTCGTTTTCACTGACGTTCGGCAGGGTGGTTTGATTAGATGCCATCTTCAAATTCCTCTTTCTGTGCCGCAGGTTGAGTCGGTTCAGGAGATTTACGCAGCAGGTCGATCAGCGCCATCGCCAGCGCAGCGGCAGCAATAGCCAGCACCGGTAACTTGAGCCAGGCTGCGGCAACAAAGCCCAGGATGAAGTAGGGGATGTAGACGTTTTTCATCATGATTTTCAGCAGCACGGCAAAACCGATTGCTGGCATGATGCCGCCCGCGACGCCGAGGCCGTCGATTAATCGTTGCGGCAGGACATCAATGATGGTTTTTGCATGTTCCGCGCCGAAGTAGATAGGCAGGAAAGCGCAGAGAAAATAGAAAGTGCCGAGTGCCAGCAGTGCCAGATAGTTCACGCGTTCAATGCCGCGAGTATCGGCGTTCTCCGCCATCCGGTCGCAGCGAGACATCACGCCGGACATCACCGAGAACAGGAAGGTAATCCCCATCTGTACTGCGACAGCGAAAGGTACGGCGACACCGACTGCGACATCGGGTTTCACGCCAGTAGTAATGGCAAACGCCGTGCCGACGATAGTACCGATAATCACGTTAGGCGGCTGTGCGCCCGCCAGCGGGGCCAGCCCCATCCACACCAGTTCCAGCGTACCGCCGGTTAAAATTCCGGTATGCAGATCGCCAAGTACCAGTCCGACCAACGGGCCGAGGACCACCGGGCGGTGCATATGTGTTAGGCCGTTAAACATATCCAGGCCAGCGATAAAGGCGATAATGCCCAACGCAAATGCCTGCAACAGGCTGATTTCCATGATGAATCCCTCAAAGTAATTTAAAGAGGTCCACAGCAGGCTCTGTCGGGACGCCCTGAACGAAGCATTCCACCCCAGCGGCTTTCAGGTCGTTAAATGCTGCGATATCGCCCGCATCCACAGAAACCGTTTTGGCGATTTGTTGTTTGCCATTGGCGTAGTGCATATTGCCAACGTTAATGCGATTCACCGGAACGCCACCTTTCACCAGCGTCAGGAAATCGGCGGGTGTTTTACAAACCAGCAGGATTTTCTGTCGATCGGCGGCGCGATGAATGTTGTCGATAACTTTTTGCAGCGTCCAGAAACGTACGGCGATCCCTTCTGCCAGTACCATTTCCATCAGGTTTTGTTGTACCGGATCTTCGGCAACCTCATCGTTGGCTACCAGCACCAGATTTGCCCCCGCAAATCCGACCCATTGAACGCCGACCTGACCGTGAATCAAGCGTTCATCAATCCGGCTTAAAACAATATTTGGCATAGCGTGTTCCTCTTTGTTTTGCTTATTGGCCTTCACAGGCTGTGTGGTACTGCGCCAGGATGTCCTGAATATGGTTGATAATGAGTTCCCGTGGCGTTGGCTGCAGCTCGCCGGAGCGAACTTTCACGTACTGCAGCGGCAGATACTGGCTGATCAGCGGCAGCGGAATTGGTGAATCCGCCAGATTACGTACCAGATGAGCGAAAGCGTCATCAATCTGGCTGTCCGGCCAGTAATAGCGCACGCGATCCGAGTAGCTATAACCACGCGCCAGACGACGCGCGTTGCCGTCACCGTGGTAGTGGCTTTGCCAGTATTCCGGGCGGTCGAGCATCACGTCTTCCAGCACCTGACGCAGACCAGAACAGGCTTTCGCTGGCACCAGTTCTTCTTCAATCGCCGCCAGAGAGAACAGAGCTTCACGCAGGGCGAAGGTCAGCGCTGGGCCAACTTTCAGAATGGCAAAGTGGTCAATCACCAGCTGGCGCAGCGATTGCGGCGTTTGATAATCGGTAGAGTGCGCTTCGAAAATCAGCGTTTCGTAGTTTTCGACCATCTGGCTTAAGGCGCTCGCTTTGGCGGGCTGATAATCAATAACGTTGGTGTGATCGAATTCGACGCCGGGTTGAACCACCAGGGCAATGATGCGTGGCCAGATGGCATTCAAACCTTGCTTTTCAAAGGCGTGACGATGGGCTTCCAGCGTGGCGCGGGCGGCATCCGGCGTGGTGACCGCCAGCTCGCTTAAGGTTTCATGCGCGCCGCCAGGTACCGGCACTTCGGTACCAATGACATACTCCAGATCGGCTTCGCCAAAGTGTTCAAGACAGGTTTCTTCCGCCACTTTCGCCAGACGGGCGGCGCGTTCAGCCACGATGTCATCAGTTAAGGGAATTGGATCGTCCTGACAGGACATGCTGCAATCAAGGTGGATTTTTTTGAATCCTGCCGCAACGTAGCTTTTAATCAAATCATCGGCATTGGCCATTGCCTGAGCGGCTGGCAGGTTTTGCCAGCGGTTTGGCCCCAGATGGTCACCACCCAGAATCAACGCATCCTGCGGGAAATTCAACGAGTCGGCGAGCTGACAAACAAAGCCGCGAAAATCGGCGGGCGTCATTCCGGTATAACCGCCGAACTGGTCTACCTGATTGGAGGTTGCTTCAATCAGTAACGGCGTTTGGTTTGCACTGGCGTAGCGGATTGCAGCTTCCAGCACCAGCGGATGTGCGGAACAAACGGCATAAATTGCATTTGTTTTGCCCGCTTTGTGCTGTCTCACCATTTCTGTTAGATGTTTCACTTTCCTCTCCAGTTCAGATTACTGCGATATTAATCTTTCGTTTTGTTTCAGTTGATACTGCGTCATGGTGAGATAAAAATAAAACGAAAGATAATAGTTTTCTGATCTGATTCACAAAAGAAACATAATGAAAGTCACTGAAACGAGAGTAGCTTGCGTCAATGGGCAAGGTGGGCTTGCATTTGCTTAATAGAAAGGCGTTAATAGGCAAAACGAAATGAAACGAAAGTTTTACGAAAGGACTTACTATGAGTAATACCAACGCTTCAGGTGAGAAGCGAGTGACAGGCACCAGCGAGCGACGAGAACAGATCATTCAGCGTCTGCGACAGCAAGGGAGTGTGCAGGTTAACGATCTGTCGGCATTGTATGGCGTATCTACCGTGACGATCCGCAACGATCTGGCGTTTCTGGAAAAGCAGGGGATCGCTGTGCGTGCCTATGGTGGCGCGTTGATCTGCGATAGCACGACGCCGTCAGTCGAGCCATCAGTGGAAGATAAAAGCGCACTGAACACCGCGATGAAACGCAGCGTTGCGAAAGCTGCCGTTGAGTTGATTCAGCCAGGTCATCGGGTGATCCTCGATTCCGGGACCACCACTTTTGAGATTGCTCGTCTGATGCGCAAGCACACTGACGTAATTGCGATGACCAACGGTATGAACGTGGCTAATGCTTTGCTGGAAGCGGAAGGCGTTGAGCTGCTGATGACCGGCGGGCATTTGCGCCGTCAGTCGCAATCTTTTTACGGCGATCAGGCTGAACAATCGCTGCAAAATTACCACTTCGATATGCTGTTTCTTGGTGTAGATGCGATCGATCTGGAGCGCGGCGTCAGCACGCATAATGAAGATGAAGCCCGTTTAAACCGCCGGATGTGCGAAGTTGCGGAACGGATCATCGTAGTCACCGATTCCAGTAAGTTCAATCGTTCCAGTTTACATAAGATCATTGATACTCAACGTATCGACATGATCATTGTTGATGAAGGCATTCCTGCGGATAGTCTGGAAGGACTGCGAAAGGCTGGGGTTGAAGTGATTCTGGTCGGGGAGTGAGAAAGGGTGCCCGCTGGTCAACACGAATACGTTCGGCGGGCATTGTGAACACCATCAATGGTTTTCTTCTGTCTCTTGGGTGAGGCTTTCCCAGTCGGCAGGAGGATGTCCTCTTTTTAACATTTTACTGAATACGGTATAGGCATCTGTTTTTTTACCGTAGGTGCGCAGCGTGTTTTCATCGTTCATCCATCCCAGAATGATGACTTTCTCTTTTTCACTGTAACGAAAGAAGAGACGATAGCGACCAGCACCAAATTTTACCCGTGACCAGTCTTTATTTTTCCCAGAGCCTAACGACTTGCCATGACGGAATGCCGGTGATGATGGATTGACCGTGATATGCTCCTCAATCACTTTATGGACCACCGCCAATAACTTTGTGGCAGCTTTTCTCTGATAATTTTCAGGATCTTTTCCCTTTAATGCCTCGACTTCGGCAACTAAAGCATCGTAGGTTTCCTGAAAACAGGGATGAGCATATAGCGCCCAACCATTAACCCTTTGTGGAAAATCCATTATTCGTCGTCGCCAATCTCATCATCAATGTTGACGTCCATGCCAGCGACAAGTTTCTTTCCTTGTTGAATGTTGAATGGACGAGTTTTTTGCGGGTTGTTCTGGATATCTGCATCCAGAAAACGCAAAAATGCATTCATAGTATGATCCTCCTGTTCATCTCCCAGTCGGCACATAAATACTTGCCCACCAGGCAGAATTTCGTAATGAATGCTGTCCAGGCCTGGCTTCAGTTTTAAGGCCTCACGCACTGGCGCGGGGATAGTTGTTTGTCCGCGTATCGTGACCTTTGATTCAGTGGTCAGTACAGCGTGAGAGCGAGCATTAGCGGGCATGATTCACTGTCCTTTTACAGCCTGTTTTCTGCTCAAATTATAAGCTTGAACTAAGGTAATGCAAATGCATTATTAATGGACGTGGGGGCTTTAAACAATAAAAACATGGCACTAAGGCCATGTTTTGCGAGGGACGTTCCAAAAGAAATCAGGTCACCGGTGCCGGGTTAAACACTGCCAGCTGGTTATGCAGCCCCCATTGATCCGAGAAGGTTTTCTTCTTCCCGCTGGCGACGTCGAGAATAAAGTGGAACAACTTCCAGCCCACCTCTTCAATGGTTTCTTCGCCGGTGGCGATAGTGCCCGCGTTAATATCCATTAAATCAAACCAGCGGTTCGCCAGCTCGGTGCGGGTTGCCATTTTAATGACGGGTACCGCCATCAGGCCGTACGGCGTACCACGACCGGTCGTAAACACTTGCACTGTGATACCCGAAGCCACCTGTTGCGTGCCACAGACAAAATCGCTGGCTGGCGTCGCGGCGTAAATTAATCCGCGTTGAGTCGGGCGTTGACCGGGCGACAGCACTTCAACAATTGCGCTTTTACCCGATTTAGCAATGGAGCCGAGTGCCTTCTCTACCACGTTTGCCAGACCGCCTTTCTTGTTGCCCGGCGAAGGGTTGGCGCTGCGGTCGGTTTTTCCCATATTGAGATAGTTATCGTACCACTCCATCTCCTCCAGCAGCCGTTTGCCGACCTCTTCGTTCACTGCGCGTGGTGTCAGCAGATGGATCGCGTCACGCACTTCCGTTACTTCTGAAAACATCACCGTTGCGCCGCAGCGCACCAGTAGATCAGACGCATAGCCAACCGCCGGGTTTGCCGTTACACCAGAAAACGCATCGCTGCCACCGCACTGCATACCAACGACCAGTTCTGAAGCCGGGCAGGTTTCTCGCTGCCGTTGATTCAGTTTTTGTAGATGGCGTTCGGCGATCTGCAAAATATCCTCGACCATGGACTGAAAACCGACATGCTTTTCATCCTGCAAACTGACAATGCTGGCGCTTTCTACTGGAATAGCTTGCACATCATCCGTTCCAGTCAGCAGGCGCTCAGGCTGCAACTTTTCACAACCCAGGCCAATCACCATTACTTCGCCGCCAAAGTTAGGATTCAGCGAAATATTGTGAATGGTACGGATAGGTACAACTGCCGCCGGTGCGTTAATCGCCACGCCACAACCGTACAAATGATTCAGCCCCACCACGCCATCGACGTTCGGGTATTTCGGTAGCAGATCGCGTTCAATGATTTTTACTACATAGTCCACCACGCCTGCCACACAGTGGACGCTGGTGGTGATACCGAGCAGGTTTTTGGTGCCCACGCTGCCATCGGCATTGCGATAGCCCTCAAAGGTGTATCCTTCCAGCGGCGGTAAGGGTTCCGGGACTTTGGTTGCCAGTGGCAGCGTGTGTAACGGCGGCGCTTCCGGTAGTACAACCATTGATTCGTCGATCCAGCTTCCGCGTGGGATTGCACGCACGGCGTAACCAATCACTTCGCCATAACGAATAATTTCACCATTAGCCGGAATGTCCAGCAATGCGACTTTATGCCCCTGGGGAATATGTTCAATTAATTCCAGCCCATCCGGAAAACGCGTTCCTGCTTTCAGGCCATTATCATTAACAATAATTGCCACATTATCTGTGTCGTGAACTTTTATATAAAACGCAGTTGGCGTTTCTTGTCTGATTTCGATGTTGGCCATTGTGCAATATTCTCCAGCCAGGGGTTATTAAAATGAGGACCTGGTCTCATTTAAAAATAAATGACTTCATTGGGTGAAATAAGAATGTCAGGAGTTTAAACGCAGAAATGTGATCAATGTCAATCATTTCAGGGATTGCAGTGCCGCCAGGTAAGGTAAAGCGCAAATCTGTGCTTTAGCGCGCAACCTTATGTGCATATGCTCAAAATAATATTTAAATAGTATTAATTAAATTAGCATTTGCACAATGATTATTATTCTCGCGCTGCTTATACTAATTCCCGAGTTCATTGTCGTTACGGCATAAATGAAACTCATAAATAACACCTTCCCCATAATAATAAAAATCAGCATAAGTACCCGAGGTAAATAAAATGATTCTGGACACCGTTGACGAAAAAAAGAAAGGCGTGCATACCCGCTATTTAATATTACTGATTATTTTTATTGTTACCGCCGTTAACTACGCCGATCGTGCAACGCTGTCTATTGCTGGTACCGAAGTGGCAAAAGAGTTGCAGTTAAGTGCGGTTTCGATGGGTTACATCTTCTCCGCTTTTGGCTGGGCCTACTTGCTGATGCAAATCCCCGGCGGCTGGCTGCTTGATAAGTTTGGCTCGAAAAAAGTTTACACCTACAGCCTCTTTTTCTGGTCGCTATTCACCTTCCTGCAAGGCTTTGTTGATATGTTCCCGCTGGCCTGGGCAGGGATCTCCATGTTCTTTATGCGCTTTATGCTCGGCTTCTCGGAAGCGCCATCATTCCCGGCGAACGCCCGAATTGTCGCCGCCTGGTTCCCGACGAAAGAACGTGGTACTGCCTCCGCCATCTTTAACTCGGCGCAATATTTCTCGCTGGCGCTCTTTTCGCCGCTGCTTGGCTGGCTGACTTTCGCCTGGGGCTGGGAGCACGTCTTTACCGTTATGGGGGTGATTGGTTTTGTGCTGACGGCGCTGTGGATCAAGTTGATTCATAACCCGACAGATCACCCACGTATGTCTGCGGAAGAGCTGAAGTTTATCTCTGAAAATGGCGCGGTGGTCGATATGGACCACAAAAAGCCGGGCAGTGCGGCAGCAAGCGGACCCAAACTGCATTACATCAAGCAATTGCTCTCTAACCGCATGATGCTGGGCGTATTTTTCGGACAATATTTTATCAACACCATCACCTGGTTCTTCCTCACCTGGTTCCCGATTTATCTGGTGCAGGAAAAAGGCATGTCGATTCTGAAAGTGGGTCTGGTCGCCTCGATTCCAGCACTGTGTGGTTTTGCGGGCGGCGTGCTGGGAGGTGTCTTCTCGGATTATCTGATCAAACGCGGTTTATCCCTGACCCTGGCACGTAAGCTACCGATTGTGCTGGGAATGTTGCTGGCTTCCACCATCATCTTATGTAACTACACCAACAACACCACGCTGGTGGTCATGCTGATGGCGCTGGCTTTCTTTGGCAAAGGATTTGGTGCGCTGGGCTGGCCGGTGATTTCTGACACCGCGCCGAAAGAGATTGTTGGCCTCTGCGGCGGCGTCTTTAACGTCTTTGGCAATGTTGCCTCCATTGTCACTCCACTGGTGATTGGCTACCTGGTAAGTGAACTGCACTCCTTCAATGCAGCACTGGTTTTCGTGGGATGTTCAGCGCTGATGGCGATGGTCTGCTACCTCTTCGTAGTTGGCGACATTAAACGTATGGAATTGCAGAAATAAGCAAAGGTATAAGCGATGAATAACGATGTTTTCCCGAATAAATTCAAAGCCGCACTGGCTGCGAAACAGGTACAAATTGGTTGCTGGTCAGCACTCTCTAACCCGATTAGCACTGAAGTTCTTGGTTTGGCTGGGTTTGACTGGCTGGTGCTGGATGGCGAACATGCGCCAAACGATATCTCCACGTTTATTCCGCAGTTAATGGCCTTGAAAGGCAGCGCCAGCGCGCCAGTAGTGCGAGTGCCGACCAACGAGCCGGTAATTATTAAGCGTCTTCTGGATATCGGTTTCTATAACTTCCTGATTCCTTTTGTAGAAACAAAAGAGGAAGCAGAGCTGGCGGTGGCATCAACCCGTTACCCACCGGAAGGCATTCGCGGCGTCTCCGTTTCTCACCGCGCCAATATGTTTGGCACCGTGGCGGATTATTTCGCTCAGTCGAACAAGAACATCACTATTCTGGTCCAGATAGAAAGTCAGCAGGGCGTAGATAACGTCGATGCCATTGCCGCTACCGAAGGCGTAGACGGCATCTTCGTCGGCCCCAGCGATCTGGCCGCGGCATTAGGCCATCTCGGCAATGCATCACACCCGGATGTACAAAAAGCAATTCAGCACATTTTTAACCGTGCCAGCGCGCACGGCAAACCCAGCGGTATCCTCGCGCCGGTCGAAGCCGATGCGCGTCGTTATCTGGAATGGGGCGCGACGTTTGTGGCTGTCGGCAGCGATCTCGGCGTCTTCCGCTCTGCCACTCAGAAACTGGCTGATACCTTTAAAAAATAACCACCACCGCAACAAGAGAGATGATTGATATGACTATGAAAGTTGGTTTTATTGGCCTGGGGATTATGGGTAAACCAATGAGTAAAAACCTTCTGAAAGCAGGTTACTCGCTGGTGGTTGCTGACCGTAACCCAGAAGCTATTGCTGACGTGATTGCTGCAGGTGCAGAAACAGCGTCTACGGCTAAAGCGATCGCTGAACAGTGCGACGTCATCATAACCATGCTGCCAAACTCCCCTCATGTGAAAGAGGTGGCGCTGGGTGAGAATGGCATTATTGAAGGCGCGAAGCCAGGTACGGTATTGATCGATATGAGTTCTATCGCACCGCTGGCAAGCCGTGAAATCAGCGAAGCGCTGAAAGCGAAAGGCATTGATATGCTGGATGCTCCGGTGAGCGGCGGTGAACCGAAAGCCATCGACGGTACGCTGTCAGTGATGGTGGGCGGCGACAAGGCTATTTTCGACAAATACTATGATTTGATGAAAGCGATGGCGGGTTCCGTGGTGCATACCGGGGAAATCGGTGCAGGTAACGTCACCAAACTGGCAAATCAGGTCATTGTGGCGCTGAATATTGCCGCGATGTCAGAAGCGTTAACGCTGGCAACTAAAGCGGGCGTTAACCCGGACCTGGTTTATCAGGCAATTCGCGGTGGACTGGCGGGCAGTACCGTGCTGGATGCCAAAGCGCCGATGGTGATGGACCGCAACTTCAAGCCGGGCTTCCGTATTGATCTGCATATTAAGGATCTGGCGAATGCGCTGGATACTTCTCACGGCGTCGGCGCACAACTGCCGCTCACAGCTGCGGTTATGGAGATGATGCAGGCACTGCGAGCAGATGGTTTAGGAACGGCGGATCATAGCGCCCTGGCGTGCTACTACGAAAAACTGGCGAAAGTCGAAGTTACTCGTTAATGACGTCGTGCCCGGATGGCGTATTGCAATCCGGGCCTGGAATCCAGGCCGAATAAGAGAAACGCCCTCCGGCGTCATGTGGTAACAGGCATAGGTATGAAAATCGTAATCGCCCCAGACTCTTATAAAGAAAGTTTATCTGCCAGCGAGGTTGCGCAGGCGATAGAAAAAGGATTTCGGGAAATTTTTCCTGATGCACAGTACGTTTCTGTTCCGGTTGCCGACGGTGGCGAAGGAACGGTGGAAGCGATGATTGCAGCCACCCAGGGGGCTGAACGTCACGCCTGGGTTACAGGGCCGCTGGGCGAGAAAGTGAATGCCAGTTGGGGGATCTCCGGCGATGGCAAAACCGCGTTTATTGAAATGGCGGCGGCCAGTGGGCTGGAGCTGGTACCTGCGGAAAAACGCGATCCACTCGTGACCACTTCACGCGGCACAGGCGAGTTAATCCTGCAGGCGCTGGAGAGCGGTGCGACAAACATTATTATCGGCATTGGCGGCAGCGCTACAAATGATGGCGGCGCAGGCATGGTACAGGCGCTGGGGGCGAAATTATGCGACGCCAACGGCAATGAAATTGGTTTTGGCGGCGGTAGTCTTAATACTCTGAATGATATTGATATTTCCGGCCTCGATCCGCGCTTAAAAGATTGCGTCATTCGCGTCGCTTGTGATGTCACCAATCCGCTGGTGGGCGATAACGGCGCATCGCGCATCTTTGGCCCACAAAAGGGAGCCAGTGAAGCGATGATTGTTGAGCTGGACAATAACCTCTCTCACTATGCCGAGGTCATTAAAAAAGCGCTGCATGTTGATGTGAAAGATGTCCCCGGTGCAGGAGCTGCGGGTGGTATGGGCGCGGCGCTAATGGCGTTTCTTGGTGCGGAACTGAAAAGTGGTATTGAAATCGTCACTACGGCGCTGAATCTGGAGGAACATATTCACGATTGTACGCTGGTGATCACCGGTGAAGGGCGTATTGACAGCCAGAGTATTCACGGGAAGGTACCGATTGGTGTCGCAAACGTGGCGAAGAAGTACCATAAACCGGTGATTGGCATTGCGGGTAGCCTGACCGATGATGTTGGCGTTGTACATCAGCATGGCATTGATGCGGTCTTCAGCGTATTGACCAGCATAGGTACGTTGGACGAAGCATTCCGCGGGGCTTATGACAATATCTGCCGTGCTTCACGTAATATCGCCGCGACACTGGCGATTGGAATGCGCAACGCGGGGTGACAAGGGCGCGCAAACCCTCTATACTGCGCGCCGAAGCTGACCAGACAGTCGCCGCTTCGTCGTCGTCCTCTTCGGGGGAGACGGGCGGAGGGGAGGAAAGTCCGGGCTCCATAGGGCAGGGTGCCAGGTAACGCCTGGGGGGGAAACCCACGACCAGTGCAACAGAGAGCAAACCGCCGATGGCCCGCGCAAGCGGGATCAGGTAAGGGTGAAAGGGTGCGGTAAGAGCGCACCGCGCGGCTGGTAACAGTCCGTGGCACGGTAAACTCCACCCGGAGCAAGGCCAAATAGGGGTTCATAAGGTACGGCCCGTACTGAACCCGGGTAGGCTGCTTGAGCCAGTGAGCGATTGCTGGCCTAGATGAATGACTGTCCACGACAGAACCCGGCTTATCGGTCAGCTTCAACTTCTTCTAAAACAATACGTTGGTGTGTCTCAGGCCTTAATAGGTAAAAATGTGACACAGACTGTGATACAAACGAGGCACACCAACGGCTGTTCTATCCCGAATATCCTGAAGCGTGGCAATCGCTACTGCCTTCATTTCAGACTACCTTTAGGTGGCTTCTTTCGTGTATCTTTAGGTTGCGATTCAGCCAGCAGAGCAAGGTTTATATCTTCCCGCCTCTCTATGTTCATTTCTCTTGTAAAATCGTCCAAGATGGAGCCAACCCAACTATTGGATATAGTGCAGAAAATGAAGAAATTAGAACAAAAAGACATTGATAACTATTTACTCAGCATTCAGGCTGCTTTTTATGCCGCAGTAAAAAAAATCCCCTCAAAAGTGCGTAGCACCTTGCGAGCGTCAGGTTCGTTGGTTGATGAAAAACGTAATGCGTCTGATTTCGGGCAACTGCTTGATTTTACCTTCAAACAAGACTCTGACCCATTGTCGATAGATTCAGTTATAGAAAAACTTAGTAGCCAATTTGATCTTACAGGAATGGAGGATGAGATCGATTATCTAGCTTCAGAATATGATCTCCTCTGGAGACACTACTGTGATGCGCATATAGCCTTTATAGATCAGCGAAATTCTGATTATCGGCAGATTGTTAACTCTATGCGTCCAGACAACGATTACACTCACACCGTAGCCGATAAATCTGAAGAACCATTGGCTTCTAAACTGACTTTATCTGAGGCATGGCAGGGATTTCTCAGCTTTAAATCTGATTGGGCACCGAAGATTAGGCAAGGCAATAAAAAATACTATGAAGTGATAGAAGCGGTTTTGGGGGCAGATACTCAAGTTACTGATATTACTCGACGTGATATCAAAAACCTGCTTGAGGTAGTTGAAGGTTTACCCCGTAAGAATAAGAAGCCTTATAACCGGATGACTATCCAGCAATGTTTGGACTTGGATGAAGTCCCAGAAGAAGATCTGGTTTCATCCAAAACAGTCAAAGATTATCTGAAGCTGTGTCAGGGGTTGTTTTCAACCTACCTGACTAAAGAAGAGGATATTCTTGAATCATCACCGACTCTTAACGTCACGTACCAAGCTAAAAGCCACAGCTACGGTTATTACACTCAAGCAGAAATGCGAAAATTGGTATGCCACTTCGCGACTTTGGATGGTTGGAATAAATGGGGTTTTTTGCTACTGGCCTATACTGGTGCTCGTCGTTCTGAAATCGCAAAACTGAAAGTTTCTGATGTGCGGTTGGACGAGGACAGTCAGAGACATTACATAATGATTGGGGATAGTAAAACTGAGGCAGGAATCCGGCAGGTTCCTATCGCAAAGCGCCTTCTTGACATGGGGTTCTTGCTGTATCTAGATGGCAAAAAGTCAGATGCTTACTTGTTTCCCGAGATTACTAATCGAAGTCAGGTAACCCGGTTGTTCCACGCGATACGCGAGCAATTGAATATTGATTATCTTGACGATTTTAAAAACAGGCGCATTGTTCACAGCTTACGCCACACTTTCGTAACTGAAATTCAGGCAAAACACACCCTTACTCTAGTGCAGCAGACGATTGGTCACGAACATTCAAACCAAGGGCAAACCAAGGTTTACACGGGCAAGATGAAAGTTTCTGATTTACTTCCAGTTGTTGATAGTGTTGATTGGTTTTAGTAATACCACTTATAATTCAATTTGTTAGGTGATTCGCTGCAAAGAATTTATCGATTGTGAAGCATTGAATCAGGTTGAAGCAAAAGCAGAAAGGTGAAGGAGCCAACCTGAAAAATACCGCAGATTAAAATAATCTTTGCACTGCCATGAATTGTGAGTTATTGTTATTTTGGGTTTCTTTAAATCATGTAAACTTTATTCGAAAAATTTTATTCATCTTTTTTGCCGTCAGGCTTTGCCTGATGGGGTTTGTCCTATCAGTAACCGCTCCGTTTTACGGTGGTCAGATGGTAATAACTTATGTGTGTGCGTGAGGGTTGTTTATATAAATAAATTGTGGGGTTATTGTGTCAGAAGAAGGATTTGCTCAGTCAATGCTCACACAGGCTACGCCTTACACAACTACTGTTCATAAACACGGGCGTTATAGGGTCATCGCTGGTGATGTTTTCATTCGTCATGGTTACGACTACCCGATCAACACCACTGACCGATCCGGTGTCCGTCTTGATATCCTTACCCCTATAGCAGAACAGCTTGATGCAATGCTGTCCATTTACAGCCGGGTTTACTTCACTCGTTTCGATTTACGCTTACCTGAAAACACTCCCATTAACACAGGTAACACATGGGTAAGCGACCTGTTTAAAAAACTACGTGAACGTCTGAAGTCTAAATTAAACCGACCAGTGGGGTTGGCAGAACCGCTCCTCAACTTTGCTTATGGATGGGTACGGGAGAAAGAGAAAGCAAAACAGGTGCATTACCATTGCTGGATTGCCCTTCCGCATCGACAGGTCAGACGCCTTGGGACACCCACAAGTGGCATTGCCGGAAGTATTGTTGAAATTTGGATGGGGCTGACGGGCGGGAAAGCAACGCTGGTGGAGTTGCCAAAAAAAACGGAAAGATATCCGAATCATTACATTATCGAAAGAAATAAGCCGGAAACGCTTGAAGGGCCTTTTCTGTGGGTATCGTATCTGGCGAAAGAGCGTGGAAAGTATCAGACCGGAGATGGGGATCGGGTCCACTCAACATCAAAATTGAGGGGTGAAAAAATGAAATCGCTAAATCCTTCGTGTAACGCTTCCTGAGCCATTTAAAGAGCATGGCAGTACCATCGCATTACCCACACTACAAAAAGCGCTCACGATAGCGCTAGTTGCGTTTAACAATGCCTTCTCTCATGTACTACGGCTTAACTTTTAAATATAGCACCCCATCACTATCTTTTCCAGGTGGGTTTAAGCTGGTGTGCGGCTCCGCTGGATTTACTGTCGCCGGAATATTTCGGATTAATTGACCCGAAAATAGCCATAATTAAGCCTCACACGTTGGCGGGGCAGCATCTGAATCTGAGTGAAGGCAGGTTAAATCTTACGCCTCTTTGATGTTCCAGTTTCGTTTGATAGTCGGGAGACTTAAATTCAATGCTAACGCCGCTTTGGACTGACTCAGCCCCTTAGCTCTGGCTTCCTGTACACGCTGAAGGGTATCTGCCGCAACTGGACGGCCTAACTTCTTCCCTTCCTTCCTGGCTCTTACTAAACCCTCTTTTGTGCGTTCAATGATGCGGGATTTTTCGAACTCCGCAAACGCAGAAAACATTTGCAGCATCAACTTCCCTTCCGCGCTGGAAAGGTTACGCACAGGCAGATCCAGTGAAACAACATCAATCCCTTTATCCACCAGCATCGTAATGGTTTGCTGCACGTCGATGTTGTCCCTTCCCAGGCGGTCCAGTTTCAATACTACAAGCTGATCCCCAGCCTCCAGTTTATGAGTCACCATATCAGCAAAGCCTTTGCGCTGCATCGCCTGTACTCCCCCTGACACGGTTTCTGATATCACCCTGCTATCATTCACTGCATAGCCAGCCTGACGAATCGCCATAATCTGGTTTTCTGTTGACTGTTCGCTGGTGGACACACGGCAATATGCAAATGTACGGCTCATAATCGCTCCCCTGATTGGTATCAAAAACGGTATCATAATTAACTAGTGGTATCATAATGTCAATATGCTAATTTAATGACACCAATTTAAGGTAGGGTTTACTGGTGTCATAAAACGTTCGATTGTTGATACTAACTAGCTCAATGCCAGTGACCTGTATGATATTTGTAAAAGATCGAGAGTTGCCGTTGGAAGCTGTTGGAACCCGCTTGACCGATCTTGCAATCGCCTAGCAATTTTTTTTGAAGTAGCAAAAGAGAGCAGGTCTTGATAAAAAATTCACATTATTGGTGCGTACTGTGAGTTGCCCCTGCTTTACTAAAAAACAAATAAAAAACAATGTCTTGTTGTAATTAAAAAAAAGATAAAGTTTAGGCCAAAGTGGTCGATAACTTGAATGACACAGGTAAGCTTGGCTTATACACCAAAAGGAAAATCTTATGGCACAAGTTATCAATACCAACAGCCTGTCGCTGTTGACTCAAAATAACCTGAATAAATCACAGTCCTCTCTGAGTTCGGCTATTGAACGTCTGTCTTCTGGTTTGCGTATCAACAGCGCTAAAGACGACGCAGCAGGTCAGGCGATTGCTAACCGCTTTACTTCAAACATTAAGGGCCTGACCCAGGCATCTCGTAATGCCAATGATGGGATTTCTGTAGCTCAGACGACCGAAGGTTCATTATCTGAAATCAACAATAACTTACAGCGTATTCGTGAGTTGTCAGTACAAGCAACTAATGGCTCTAACTCTGATTCAGACTTGTCCTCGATTCAGGATGAGATTACTCAACGTTTGCAAGAAATTGATCGTGTCTCCAATCAGACTCAGTTTAACGGCGTAAAAGTATTAGCATCTCAACAGACTATGAAAATTCAGGTTGGTGCTAACGACGGCGAAACAATTACGATTGATTTAAAAGAAATTAATAGCAAAACTTTGGGATTGGATAAATTAGATGTGCGTAACACATTTAGCACATCTGATCTAGCTGCAACTGCAACTACTGAACTAGCTCCGGCTAAAACAGATGTTAAAAATCTGACGTTTACTGATGGCGCAACAGCTCCTACATTTAAGTTGTACGTTGATAATACAGATCCTGACAAATTATTCGTTTCTTCAAATGGTACCAACTATTACGCTGCTAGTTACGATAAAGACACAAACTCTATTAAGTTTAACTCCACAGGTACTGGTACTACAGGTACAGCGGGAACCGATTTTATTGACGCGACCGGTAAAGATGTCCATGTGGGTGGTGGACGTGTAATGGCTGCAAATGATATCAAAGGCCGTACAGATGACAATGTAGCTGCTAAGCCTCAACTTTTCTTAGACCAGAGCGGTAAGTATCATATCAGTAAAGATAATGGTGCAACCTATGCTAATGCAACTGTGAATGCCACTACTGGCGAAGTAACCTACGATTCCGGAACAGCGGCTGCCCTTGGTGCTGGTATTGAAGTTGGTAGCGCACTTAAAGAGATTGCTAAACCAGACGCTGGGGTGGCTGTGGACCTTACTGGTGTTTCTGGTGTTACAGGTGCACAATTATTCGCGAAAAAGGATGGTAGCGGTTATGTAATTAAAGGCACTGCTGATAATAAAGAAGTACTGTTCGAAGCAAAAGTTGCTGCTGATGGCAAAGTGACTAAGGGTGATCAACTTACAGCAGATCCCCTTAAAAGTATTGATGATGCACTTTCCCAAGTGGATCAATTCCGTAGCTCCTTGGGGGCAGTGCAAAACCGCTTCGATTCTGCTATCACTAACTTAGGTAATACTGTAAACAATCTGTCTTCTGCACGTAGCCGTATCGAAGATTCCGACTACGCGACCGAAGTATCTAACATGTCTCGTGCACAGATCCTGCAACAGGCAGGTACTTCTGTTCTGGCGCAGGCTAACCAGACAACTCAGAACGTACTGTCTCTTCTGCGTTGATATAGTTTATAGTGCTAAGCCCCGTGATTGCGGGGCTTTTTTATTTAATATGCATTAGGTACAACTGTTATGAATGATATCTCATATGGTCGAGAAGCGGAAAAATGGCCCCGTGAATATTCTATGCTTGCTCGCAGGATACAATTTCTACGCTTTAATGATTATCCAGTGAAGCTGGTAAGTGGCAATGGGCAATCAATAATTGGTTATATTTCAAAGTTTAACCAGAAAGAAAATATGATCTTGGCATCTGATGAAGCTAAGGGAAGCAATAGGATTGAGGTAAAACTTGAGTTTCTCGCATCACTCGAAGAATTGCCGATTAGCGAAAATTTAACTGCAAGACTTATTGCTGCTGATGTTTTTAATGTTCAGCCATGTGACCCAACAAGGAAAGACTTTTTTTCTATCTGCAATAAGTGTTTCAAACAAGGAGTGGGTATAAAAGTACACATGTTAGATGGGCGCATTCTGATTGGGGAAACAACTGGCGTTAATGCTTGTCAGGTTGGAATAATTAGACCTAATGGCAACCATATGCAGATCATGTTTGACTGGGTTAGCAGAATAACCTCTTCAGATTATTCTGATTAAATTTGCATGTTATCAGCGAGTTATCGGTAAGTTAGCAATAGGGTATCTGGTAAAGATAAAATGCCCCTACTTCAAAATTCAGTTAGCTGGTCTTGTATCTTGTTTTGTTTTCAATATGACGTTACGAAAGGAGGCCGCTAGATGCAGCCCCTGAGATTCATTATCGGAAATCTTTCATCCTGAATTTGTACGTTACGTCGTCAGAAGCTGTGTATAACTCTTTCACTGTGAGTTCGTCATCTCGAACCATAAACACTACATTAAATTCAACTGAATCGCCACGGGTTTAACAGACACCTCAGAGTCATTTAAGATGGCTTAAAGA
>ERZ773115.361-NODE-361-length-52017-cov-3.828278_pt1 | contig 52017 bp, 57 predicted proteins | sample MGYA00511116_ERZ773115 | MGnify/ENA primary metagenome ERZ773115 (study PRJEB29015, sample SAMEA2737869) | human gut metagenome | biome: human gut; feature: human-associated habitat; material: faeces | place: China | collected 2012 ... | reverse complement strand
CCTCCTCATGTAGTTTTAAAGTACGCAAAATAGTTGATTACATTTTCGAAAATGGTATCCAGGATATGTCAAAGGCTGGTTTTATATGCAAATCTATATCCTGGGAAATGGTTTCCAATTACCAGTTTCAATGATTCAAATAAGCAATCATGCTTTTTCGAACCATAAATTTTCGTACAACAAAAAAACATAGTCGCCTCCCCTATGTACGAAAGGTTGTTTTCGCTAAAACTGCCATTTCGGAGTATACGAAAACCGACTGACCATTCCCGCCATGATAGCCATGGAATTTCAGTTCTTTACCTAAACACCACTACAGTGCCTAAGGATTTGGTGCGCCCACTACGGGTACTTAAGATGGGAAATTTTGAAATGCTGACCATTTCCGCCACTACGCGCAAAATTTCAGCCCTTGCCTTATTACCGCTACGGTATCAAAGGACTTCACACATCCACTACAGATGTGAAGATATAAAATGGATAGCTTATGCCATATGGCACAACTATAGACGTTCTTATTATAGCATACCTACCTGTAAAAAACAAGGTAGCGAGGGGGGGGAGCAGTAAATGCGTTACAGTATTTCGTTTTCTCATCAAAACACCGTAAAAACATTCATCTGACCGCATGGAAAATGTCCCAAACACCCTTTTCAGAAATTCTACTGATATGGAGAAATTGACTTGCAATACGGAATATGATAGATTCAAGATACAGAGAAGAAATTATACGAGGAGGTCATATATGAGGAAGATTAAGAAATGGATTATCGCAGCATTATCTACTGTGATGCTCCTGGCTATGCCGCTGACATCTCAGGCGTTCACCTATTACATTGGTCCGGTCAAGTATACGGATATGACAGACGAACAGTATAACGCAATTTACAATACATTAAAATCAATGGCTGAAGATGGAAATCAAGGGAACAAGGAATTTCGATCCACGGGTGTAGTTTGCAATACATTTGAAGAAGCGAAGGCCATCATGGATACATTTAGCTACGTTTTTCCAAGCAGAAATGCATTCGGTTTGGTATGGAACGAATGGGGATCCAATAGAATCATTTTGGACCACTACGATCTGTCTGAAGGGACTTATGATTTTACATATTATAGCAATACAGGAAGAAGAAACGAGATATGGGCAATATGGGCTCCAGGTGTTGATACAAAGGCAATTATTTCGGAGAGCGAACAAGCAATGGCTGAAATTGAGAAAATTGCTGAAAGTGCACCAGAGAATACACGAGAAAAACTGCGCTATTATTATGATACAATAAAGAAAAGAAGCACATACGATAGCGAGGGGATACAAAATGGCTATTATAGCTTAAGTTCCTATGATACATTGATTAAAGGGAAATCGGTATGTGGCGGATTTGCAAAAACGTTTATGCTTCTCTGTAAAAGGGCAGGAATCCCATGTGGAATTGTATGTGAGCGATATCCTGAAAAAGGAAAGGGCCATGCATATAATATTGTGTATTTGGATAATCGGTGGTTAAAAGTTGATGCAACGGCTGCAATAGAATACGGCAATGGCAATGACCATTTCTTAGAGGAAATGAGTTCTAATATGCAGGAATATTGCAATCAGCCATATGTATACGGAATCCAGCAGTAACACTATACATTGATAGCAAAGAGGAATATGAAAAGAGTTGCGAGCCAAAATGGTATCGCAACTCTTTTCTTTAATAAGATTTCAATAATAAGACTTTGGCGATACTTGCCATCAATATGAAAGTGCGATAAAATAAAAAGGCGAGGTTGAAGAAATATGAATAATCGAAAATATAAATCTAAGCGATCACCTAAAAAGGCGGTCATAGGCGTTTTTTTATCCATCGGATTGACGGCATGTAACGCTGCAGGAACATTGCCGGAACGTGTATCAGAAGTAGAAGTGGAATCCACCATACAAGTCACAGACGTAAGAGATTATTCCTTTGAAAAGGAAACGTCAAAAGTATTTTTAGTGAAACCAAATCAAGAGGAGCATGACATTACATCTTTTGTGGAAAGCATTGACAGCGGATACCTCAGTTTAAATGCAGATGGAATGAGATTTGTGTTTGATCTTGGAGAACGGGACATTACGGATGAAGAAAAGGACACCTATGAGCAGGAGTTAAAAAAAAATCAGCAGATCAGCCTTGATGGAAAATACCTGTTGTTAAGAAATAAGGAACACACGGTAATCATGAAAGAGGGAAACCGTCTATACCTGTTCGATGATTCAGTAAGAATGTTAGATGCTCCGTGCATTTGTCTGGAGAATGGAACTTTTTCAATCCCGATAACAGATCTGGTATTTGCGTTTGGATACCAGAGTTACGGTGTGTCAACAGAGGGAAATGATATATTCTTTTCGCTCATTGAGAAATAAAAGGGCTGGGGGAAAATATGAGCAGAAAAACAAAGAAGAGAAGAAAGACTTCCTTATTATATGTGCTATCGTTTATGCTGGCAATTATGGCCATATTTACAGTACCCCCGTTGGCATCAATGGCAGCAACGGCTCAAACGACCATTATTGCATTATCGTCAGATCATAGTACATACCAGATAGGGGAAAAGGTAACAGTAACAATCCGAGTATCCGCGCCGGACGGATCTTATCTAACGAAAGCCTATTGCGGATTCGGTTACAATAGTTCTACAATGAAAAAGTTAACGGATACCGATACAGAAGATCATATTTGGCTAACCAGTGACAAACCAGTAAAATGGTTGTCTGGCGATATCGAATTTGAAATGAAAGCGGATGGCAAGATGTTCTTTATCGCAGGAGCCTATGACGGCGAAGGCGTGATCAAGGCATACCGAGCGGATGGAAGTAGAATGTCCTGTCCAAGAGCATCCGTAGTCTATAAAATTGGAACTGGCATCTATACACCTACAAGTGATTGCAATTTAGCAAGTTGTATCATTACGGATGCAAATACCGGGGAAACGATTAATTTTAACCGTGACTTTGATCCGAATATCGTAGAATACTGGGCCGAAGTTCCGGCGGATACAGAAAGCATTTCGATTGACGCAAAGACTGAGCTTGCGGAAGACACCATGCTTCTCCCGGAAAATGTGACTCTGGTTGCTGGTGAAAATCTGATAAAAGTTGGAGTACAGTCGGTGGGCGGTGGAACAAAAGAGTATCTGTTCCATATAACCAGACCAACAGAAACTGCAGAGGTTTCCGAGATCCGTATCTATGATGATAAGGGCAATCAAATTTCTTATCCATTTGCACCGGAAATCCATGACTATGATATCAATGTGGACGAAGACTGCAGAAGCATTCGTTTTGAAGCAGACGGAACGAATGGCAGCGCAGAGTATCCAGATAATCTGGAGATTTATCCCGGCTATAATTCAAAAATCGTTACAATCAAGACAGCGACGGATCAAAAAGAGTATGAGTATTATATTTATCGGAAGCTATCATCCCTATCCATGTCATCTCTGGTTATTGATACTTCCGATGGTCAATCATATCCCCTGACTCCAGATTTTTCTCCAGAGACAGAAAAATACGAACTGTCTGTTCCATCGGATGTCAGCAAAGCATATGTCCATTATACCCTGGCGAATAAAGATGACTATTTGAAAGAAGAGTATAATGAGGTAAAACTGGACCATGGCAATAATGTGATTGATTTGGTGGTAACCGATGGGGTGAACGAGCGAACCTATGAGATAAATATTATTCGGGAAGAAGCAACGGTATTTACCCAGGAAAATGACGAAGGAACCCCGAAGCTTAATGATAAAGAACATGTTGGGTTTCAATATACGGATCTTGTCCTGATCGCTGGTATCGGAGCACTGATCATAGCAATCGTTCTGATCGGCAGTATCCTATTTATTCGCAGCGAGAAAAAAGAGTATTTAGACAGTAACGAAGCGGTATCTGCTCAGCGTGAAAAAGAGAGAAAAGCTCGACTTCAGAAAATTGAAAAAGAGATGAAGAAAGAAAAGAAAGCCAGGAAATCAAAGAAAGGATAGGCATATATCATGAACAGAAGAAAAAGATATAAATCATTAGTAACGATGTTTATACTGCTTGCCGTGGGAGTATCCGCACTAATTATATGGGTAAAAACCGCAAAAAAGAGCATTGTGATTTATGATTTCTCAAGAACTATCGAATATGATGATAAAAGCAACTATGCGCTCACTCAAACGGATCTTGTTGCAACCGAAATTTTGGCAGCGGACGCCAAACCAGAATACGTGATCGATCCTTCTACGGTGATCGGAAAGTATATTACTGGTACCTGTTATAAGGGGCAGCATGTAATGAGCCAGCAGGTACAGAAAGACCCTACTTATGTGGAAGTGACAGGGCTTAGCGAACTGGCAGAGTACCGAAAGATTTATCTTCCGATTTCCTATCAGTCCGGATTTGCAGGAGATATCCGTTCTGGGCAGAGCGTCGATTTGATGTTTACAGAAACCGGAACAGGGTTTTCTTCCGATCGCACCAACGGGCTTCTTGGTTCCGAAAACGGAATCAACTACGCACATACAAAAATCTTTATGCAGAATGTTCCAGTGTACCAGGTTTATACAGAGGATGGAGATGTCTATGTGAGAAAGACCACAGATCCAGAGACATTGAATCAGCTGCAAGGAAGAAACGCAGCCACTTTAAGTGATGAGCCAGCCAGCAATAAAGAGAAAAAGCCAGGACCGGCATATGTGGCGCTGACCGTCACAGTCCCGCAGTACGAGGAAATATCTGCACGCCAGATGTACGGAACCATTTCCCTAGTAAGCAGATTTGAAAATTCCACCGATCAGGATTCCAACGGTTACCTGATGGTAAAAGATGGGTATGCGGATATCTTTGCTGGAGAAGGAAACTTAGAGTATGACCATAACGTATCCGAATTCATGGATAACAACCAGGAGCCAGAAACTACGGAGGGCCAGGAACCGGCAAGAGCAAGCATTTATCGTTTCTTAAGAAGAATGGCAATGTTCTCCATGACAGAGGAGCAAAGCGAAAGATACAAGTCCATTGACCGCCGTTACTCAGAATTTATGGTAAAGACGGTTGGAGAAGGCTGGGAGAACCAGAATCCGGAGCTCTATACCGATGAGCATATTCTGGCTGCAATTCCAAACGATGATACAGCGATGCAACAGAACTTCTTACAGTGGAAAATTGATGTTGAGACTTTGGCAAAAGAACTGATGGGAAGTAACGTAGTTCTACCTTGGAATAACTGAAGAAGAAACTAAAAGAAAGTAGCAGGGATGGTATATGGAAGAAGAAAAAATTTATAAAATCATTGCCGCATCTGGTCTTCATAAGCTGGATGAGGATCTGGCAAGATTTGAAGATATCGAAGTTTGTGGAGTCTGCAATATTAAGTCGGATATTCCGATCCTGCTGGATGAGTACGAATCAGATTGTATCGTGGTCTCGGACAAACTCATGGGTGAGGAGCAGATCATCGAAAGCATAGTAAAAGAGCGGATCAGGCATCCAAATATACGATTTATTTATCTAGCCGGGGAACTTGATAACCGGGACACGGCCAGAATGGATCAGTTGGGAACGCTTGTATTGAACGGCATCTATGATATCATTTTTGGAAAGATAACTCCGCATATCATTCACGATGTAATTCTTTATCCGAAAATGAGGGAGTCAGTCAATTATCTAACGAACCATCTGTTAAACAAAGCAACGGAAATTCATCATGCCTCAGACCCTTTCATATATGAAGGGTTTGCGGAAGAACAGGCAAGGGAGGAAAAGGCAAACCTTCATATGGTTTGGTCACCGAAGCCTGGGAGCGGAAAATCATTTATCAGTGCGAATCTTGCGGTAGCGTGTGCAAAATACGGAGCAAACCATCCACGGGTAGCACTAATTGACGGAGATTTGCAAAATCTTTCCATTGGCAATGTCTTAGGCATTAAGCCGGACGAAAAGCGAAATCTTAGAACGGCCATGGTCGCAATCACAGATTTACTCAACGGTTCCTGCAATACAGAGGATCGGCGCCGACGGGCAGAGAAAACCGTGAGGGAAAGTTTTATCCGTTATAAATATCTATCGAACTTGGATGTATTGTCAGGATCTTTTCTTACTCCGACAGAGGTAGATGGTCTAAATATCACTTCCGCTCATTACAGAGAGTTGCTTAGGATCATCGAAGGAAGATATGATGCGGTAATTGTGGATTTAAACTCCAGCGTTACCCATGCAACTACCTATGAGATGATGAAGATGAGTAAGAGCATTTTTTGTGTGATTAATCTGGATTACAATAATATCCTTAACTCAACAAGATATGCTCAGATTTTAAAGACCTTTCATGTTGATGACAAGTTAAAATATGTAATGAATCAGGATGTGCGCAATGAGACTGGACATTTTGGAACAGAACTGGAGGAACTTAGCCTTACCGCAGATATGGTAGAGGAAAAGATCATCCACATGACTGCACGAATTCCAAACATTGAGCCAAGCATCTTTTTAAATCGTCAGTTTGAAGGAGTTCCGATTGTACTCCATAAACGGCCCTATACTGCAGAAGTAAGGCTTGCTCTTTTAAAGCTGGCCAGAGAAGTATGCGAGATTGATGAAAATGAAATTCAAAAATTGGAAGGGAAAAAGACGGAAAAAAAGCGTTCGTTTTTGGGATTTTTAAAGAAGCAGATAGAACCAGAGATTGAATATTTGGATGATGAAATAGATGATTTAGATGAGGAACTTGATGCAGATTTAGAAGACACTTCGAGTAGTGGAGCAATCAATGAGGACACTAACGACTAATCAAAGAAAGGATACTTGCGATGGCTTCCAATATTCCAGGTTTTGCTAATTATCAAGAAACAAAGTTGTCAGATTTAACACAAGGAAATGCAAAACGATCATATGAAGTGCGTACTGTGAAAAATTTGGATCAGCTTCAGCAAGAAGTATTTAAGCTGATTCAGGAGATGCCACAGTATGAGATGATTGCGAGCACTTCTGATCGCAAAAAAACAGAAGAGGATTATCTGAGCAACTACAATCAGCACCTTAACCTTGTTCGAGAAATTATTCAGAAAAATGGTTATGGTGTTTATCGTTCAGAGAATGGAAGAAAATCAGAACACATTCCGCTGGAAGAATTGGCCCGGACGATAACCAGTGCGTTTATAGGATTTGACTGTTTGGAAGATGCAAAATCAGATCCGGAAGTAACAGATATATACTGTATTTCCTGGAATGAGATTCATATTGAAAAAGCTGGAGAAAATATGCCGTACTGGAAGCATTTTGCCAGTGAACGGGCATACAATAATTTCGTTGACCGGCTCTTGCGCGAAGATAATAAACAGATTGATACCGGAGAGCATAAACTGGTGGATGCGGAGGTCTTTGGTGTCCGGTTAAATGCGGTGCACGGTTCCGTTGCCACAAAGGGAATTGCCCTTACTATTCGTAAGCATGCAGAAACACCAATTACATTGGGCGATATGGTGGAACAGGGTATGTTGTCAAAGGAAATGGCCGAGATGTTCAAAATTCTGGTTCAAGGTGGAGTCAACGGTTGCGTAGAGGGAATCACAGGATCTGGTAAAACAACTTTCTTGAAAGCAATGTTTGAAGCAGCCTTAGGTTCCACAAATGAAAGCGTTGATGAAAAAATTCGACGTCGGCGAACCATCACCATTGAGGACACACCAGAGCTTTTCTTGAATCTGGAACACTGTCTGGCAATGCATACATACAATAGTTCCGATCCAAAAGTTGCCATTGACCAGAGAGATTTGATTATCTCTGTGTTACGTATGAAGCCTTACTATATTCTTGTGAGTGAGGTTCGTGGCTTAGAGGCAGCGAGCTTTATTGAGGCTGCGACAACCGGACATAGTTCTTGGACCACGATCCATGCGGATAACAGCTGGGATGCAATCCACCGGTTTGTCGATAAATATGGTTTGAGCATGCCAAACCTAAGTAGCCATGCGGTTGAGAGAATCATTGCGACTTCTGTGGATTTTATTTTCACGATTGACAATATCCCTGATGTTGGACGCCGAGTGACCGAAGTAGATGAATTAACCTTTAATCATGAAAAAGATAGGATTGAGATAAGGGAAATCGTCCGATACCACGATGAAAAAGGTTTTATATGGAAGAATGTCCTTGGAGAAGAAACGATTGATACGATGCTGAGACGTGGTATTAAACGAAAAACCATTGAAACACTTCAAAACTATATTAAATCACAGATTCGAGAGTAAACAATCAGGAGATTTACGGAAAGGAGGTTCGTCTAATGACGGGAGTGCATTTCTCCCATGACCTAAGAGGTCGTGGGTATCATGCACTAATTTATTTATGATAAAAATAATGATACTCGCCTTTTCTTCGGCGTTTGCCATCTTCCTGTATGTGATGATCGATTCATCCAAAGATACACAGATACGGCTTGCTGAGAAGGTTCAAAGCGGAAAAAAGAAATTTAAACAGAAGATTTATCATCCATTTAATGAATTCATCATCACCCATGTTCCTGAAAAAATGGTAAAAAGAGGTGAAGCGAAGTACCGGCAGGCAGGACTAAAGATTCCATTTGCGGTGGAGGTCATAATTTGTGCAGCAGTTGATGTTTCATTGTCCTTTACAGCATACTTCGTGTTGAACAATGTGTATATGGCCGTGATCATGCTTCTTCTGGGTTGGATGCTTCCGCAGATGTTGCTCAACTCAATTATAAGCTATAGAACGAAAAAACTGGATTCTCAGGTCGGGATGTTCATGCGTATGGTTACTGAGCGCTATACATACAGTGGCTCCTTTTACCGGGCATTCCATTTGACTGTGCCGGAATTTAAAGGCGAGGAGCCGATCTATTCTGAATTGCTCAACAGTGTAAATGAGTTATCACTGGGAGAACCCATGGCGGATGTCTTAGCAAATTTGGCACAGCATACTTGCAACACCTATCTGGACCTGTTCGCTAAGTATTATGGAGAGGCATCAAAATTGGGAACCGAAAATGCGACAACTAGAATTTTAAATATGGCAGTAGAGCAGTACGACATGCATATGGAACTTAGCAGGGAAAATAAGATGGAGTTATCGGAGATGACGCTGCAGGCATACATCATGCTAGGTATTGTTCCAGGAGTAGCAGTGTTTGGCGCATATCAGATTGAAGACTACATTCCATTTATGACAACAACATTGATTGGAAAAGTCGGTGCAGCGATCATTGTTGGAATATGGCTCATGATCTTCTGGGTTATCACATACAAGCTTAATACTCCTTTGGAAGATTAAGCAAGGGCGTTTGTAGGAGAAATTGAAGATGAGAACTACTTTGGACATCACATTATACCTGATTTTGGCCTTTATCATAATCGTAATGGCCGGTATTATTTATCTTGTATTGTCGATGCTCTTTCATGAAACAATTACGAAAAAGCGCGGCACACGTATACGGCAGGCAAAAAAACAACAAGTAAAACGAGATTTTATTTCGAAAACGCAGAAACAAAAGGAACTGGTGCAATCACTTTCCAAACCGCTTGAAGAAACGGTTCTGGCGAATTATCGACCAAGAAAAGTCGATCTGTTATTGCGAAAATTGAAAGTAACCGGGTGGGATGTTTATTTTAATCCGACCACATGGGCAGCTTATCATATTTGGAGTTCCGTTTTAGGCATACTATTAGCGTGGTTATTGTGGGAAAACTCGAAGATAGTGGCCATTGCTATTGGTATATATTTAGCGATCTTCCCCACATTGTTGTTAAACAATACATTTAAGAATATCAATACCGAGATACTTATGCAGTTTCCTCAAACAATTCGAATCATATCTGGATACTTGTCTGCAGGTTTGATTATGCCAAGGGCATTTGAGATGGCTGCGAAATCCGCCAAGCCGCGTTGGCAAAAAATTCTTAACACTTTTACGGAATTGTGTGATACCAAAGGCGTAGGAGAAGCACTGGATTGGATTAAAGAAGAGATAGACATTATGGAAGCCAGGGAATTTTTCGCAGCGATTCGACTGGCAATCGATGACGGTATTGATCCGTTAGAATCTTTCGAGAAACAGGCCAAAACCTTGCAGCAGCTACTGATTGATATCAACAGAAAAAAAATACAGAAGCGAAAAGTTATTGCACTGGCGCTTAACATCCCAATCCTTGTGCTTATCATGGCTACATTTATGTTACCATTGATCGGAGTGATTCTGGATTTCTTCGGAAAAATGTAGGAGGGAAAGAGTAAGGGTAATTCTTGCAGTAATATATTATGCATGGTGTTTGGCATGTTTTGCTTCCGCATACTGTGGTATTTACTGGATGAAGAAAGCTACATTGGGAAGAGTATTGGTATGTGTAGGAGTAGCAGCATTAACTGCGGCCATGGTGTATATGTGGTTTCATACGCCTTTGTTTAAGGGTCTCCCATGCGCTGAATATATCACTGGAAGAAAAAAAGGAGTGAATTAAATGATTTTGCTAAGAAAGATAAAAGAACGATTTTGCGATGAGAAAGGGGCAACGCTTCTGGAAGCGGCAGCAGTCTGCGTTGTCGTGTGCATCATAACTGCATACCTGATGCGATTATTAGGAGTCGTAACGGATATGGGTGTACTAAGAAACGGATGGACATCCTCTACAGGCTGGTTTAGAAGCAGTGATGTTACTGGAATTATGAACTGAGGCTGCACAAAAGATAAGGGTCTATCAACCAAAACCTAAGATGGTTGGTAGACCCTTATGAAATTATAAAAGACAGATGATCCATACAGCAACACCGATCAGACCACAAGAAATCAGTATGAGCAAAAATTTAATTCCTAAGCCTATACCTGACGCTTCAAAATAGGAAAGAAGTTTTGGTAAAACTTCCTTATAATAATAGGCATATTCTTCCGGTTCTTCTTTTTTCTTTTCAATCTCTTCCTGTAAGGACTGCTCAAGCCTACGGATTTCCTGTTCAGTTGCTTCTTTTTGCTGTTTTAGTTTTTCGTAGAGCAACTTAAACTCTGACAACTCCTCTGTTGCTTGAAGAAGTTTTTGCTGAATTTCAGAGTACATATCTTTCGTGCTACTTCCCACATATTGTTTTTCAAGAAAATCTTTACTCTCACGAATAGCTTTTAATTCAGCCTGCGTAGCAATCAATTCCCGTTGTGTGGCGGAGTCTTTTGTCAAAATCTGATTTCGCAGTTGTTCCAGTTCTTTTTTGCACAATTCAAACTGCTGTGCATCGGAATCAGAGAGGGTGGTGGACCCTTGTGGAAGCGTGAGATAAGAGCAGAAACTATCTTTCCCTAATTGAAGATACCTGTCAAGTTCCGGACCGCCAATACCACAAGCTGCCTGTTCTGGGCAAGTATAGTCTGTTCCGTTGATTTTTAATTTTAACAATGGAAGTCCATCAACACCGGCTATTCTCTCGCAAGGGATACCTATCCGAATCAGAGAAACCAGGGCCGAATAATAAATTCCATATAGAGTTGTAATATCTTCCTTAACATAATCACTAGTTATAGACTCCTGAATTGCATGGTAAGCATTTATCGCAATATCTGTATATTTTTCTATATTCGAATCATTCTGTCCATATCCCATAGTAAAAATCAAAACCCCCTATATATCAGAACATAATATTGCTATAAGTATATCATACGGACATAAAAAAAGACAGAGAATTTGATATGGCTATCTGAAGGAATTCCACTCACGAATTCCACTCGACTTTCTTTTTGTTTTATTGCTTGAATGAATATCAGGTGGTATACTTATAAAATAAAGGCGCTTGGCGTATAAGCCAAAATCAAAAAACACGAAAGGGGAAAGCGCATTAGCGTATATTAAACACATGGGAAAGAGTGGAAAAGGGAAAAAAATGAGTAAGGGATCGGCGATCATACTTGTCTTAGTTATGATTATCGCCATTGCAACAGGAATTGGTACATATTCGTATTTGTCCGTGCAGACCATGACTGTTTATTTATTTAATGATGAATATAAGGCTGGGACACCGGTTACTGCAGATATGTTCAGTTCTTATTCATTACCAGTTGATCTTTATAATGCTATGACCGGAACAGGAAACAGCTATGCAACCGTAAATGAAATTTCTGACCATATTAACAATGCGGATGCACTGCTAGTTGATGTGGCAAAGTATGGTCCAGTTTTTAGCAATCAGTTTTTGAGTGGTGGTGGAACCGGAGCAGAAATTCGGTTAGGAAATGAAAAAGTAGCAGTGGAGCTTCCAGCAGATCGGATACAGGGTCTAGGAGCTGATATTCGTATCGGAAGCAGACTAAATATCATTACGAGCTATAGCATTGATTATTATAAATATACAGAAATGATTTTCCAAAATCTGCTTGTTGTGGATATTACGAAGACATCAGACGGTGAAAAAATTGCAGTATATGTAGAAGTTGATCCTTCTGAGTCTTTGGAATTACTGCATGCAATCGCTTTCGAAACGGTACAGGCAGAACTTGTCAAACCTGGAGCAGAAACAACCGTTCCGTCTGAAAATGCGAGCTTCTATCGTTCCTACCAGCGTGATGATGAAGATTCCGCAATGAGTAATATTAATAACTATGTTCGTCTCGATACTACGCAGCCGACCGCAGCTACCGAGGAATAAAAAATTGCATCAATGATAGGAGGAAGAGTTAATGGCTCGCGGAGATAAGGTACGCCAGAGTACAATGATAAATTTTGACATAAGCGATCAGGACGATCAGATGAAGGCCATGTCAGATCTTTTTGGTTCTGAAACAGGGTCAACAGTGCCGAATAACGGCAATTTAAACGAAACATCGCAAGCAGTGTTAAATCGTCAGGAATATGCACCAACAGCCTATGCGGAGCCAGCACCTCAGCAAATGGAAGAACCGAAGCAACAAGCATATTCCAATCCGGCAAATTTCCATGGAGCAAGTGTCACGCAGGGAAACTATGCGCAAGAGCAACCAATGCAAACTCAGAGACAGGCAGAAAGAGTTTTCCGCAGAAATCCGGAGGAGCAAGGAGCCTATGCACCGAATATTGTTTATACCGGCAATAATCAGGCACCATCAGCAGGACACCAGATGACATTTGCAGAGTCACTGTTTGAGCAAACGCAAGAACAACCAAGAACCCAAGCTCAACCGATGGCCGAAATGGAAAATAATTTTAGAAATCCACAAACAGCTGTACCAACAGCGCCGATAGTGGAGCAGCCGTTATTCAGAGGTGAAGAAAATTCAAATAGCTATGCAAATCCAATCCCTGTTTACCGAGAAGAGCCAACACCGCACCCAGCGCCGGAACGGTCTGAAGATTACCACTACCAAGCACAACCGCAGGCACAGTCCATGATTGAACGCCCTGTAATGGATCAGCAATATCGCCAAGGCAATCCATATGGAAATACTTATGTGAATCCCTCATACGATGCCAAAAGACCACAACAGGAGCAACCATTTAGGCAGTCAAACCCGGAATTTCAAGCTCAACCCAAGAGAATGGCTGCGGAAAATCAAAATCCGCAACGCCTTGCGCCGGATTATCAGCAGCCACAGCAAGGCACATCGACGCTTGGAAATATTACTAGACCACAACCGCAGATGCAACAACAATCGCCACAGCCACAACAACAACCGCAACCGCAGGTTCAATCACAGCAGAACCAGGCACCTGGATATGAATACCCACCACTTCAGCAGATGAATCGCACGACTAGCAGTTACGCAAGACAGATCATAGCGGTGCATTCACCAAAGGGCGGAGTCGGTAAAAGTACATTGGCAAAGGAACTGGCATTAGCATTAGCGTCAGAGGGGCCAAACAAAAATTCATATAAAACCTTGTTGATTGATATGGACTGGGGAACTGGATGTGTTGCATCTATCTTTAACATAAGCCCGCATCCGAATAGCACGGAACTTATCAAGGAAATGAATGTTGAAAGAAGAGCCGGAAAAAAGATTTCCTTACGGACACCGCAGGAATTGGGGAAATTTGTAATTCCCTACAAAAATGTCCCTAACCTGGATCTGCTATGTGCGTCTCCATATTCCCAGGATGCTGCATTAGTGAACGAAGAAATTGTCAAAGCCCTGATCGAGAATTACCGCACCTGTGACTATGACTATATCATCCTGGATACTGCGAACAGTACACATTCTAGGACCAGGATCGCATTGACCATGGCAGATCAGATGCTTTTGGTTGAATCTATGGATGCAACCACCATTTATAACACATCAGAGCTTATGAGGCAGTTACGCCAGCGCCAGTTTGATTTCGACAAGGTTCGCATGGTGATCAACCGGGTACCAAATGAAAAGTACCATGACATTCACCCGGATGAGATATCATCTGTTTTGAAAATCCCGATCATTGCAATTATTCCAGACGATGAAGAAGTGCGATTGACAAATAACCGTGGCGCATCCCTGGTGCTAGGAAAAGAAACGGATACCGTAAAAGAAATCAAAAAAATGATTAACGCAGTTGCGCCAGTCTATATCGAGAAGAAAGAAGGATTCTTTTCGCGGTTATTCAAACGAAAAAAATGATAAGGGGGAAATAGAAGAATGGCACTCTTTCGACATAAGAAAGAAGAGGCCCACGAGTCTGCGCTTTATACATCACTGAATGAAAAAATTCACCAAAAAGAGCAGGAACGGCCCCAGCAATCATACGATGCATTGTATGAATCGAATGAGGACGAAGTTGAATTTCCCGATTTAAAAGAAGAATCAAAGGGAAAATTAGACTTTGACCATCTTTTTGATGGCGAGCCAAGTGGTAAGGTAGATGTATTTGATACGGATTATACGGAAGATGAAATTCAAAATTTGATGGAGCAAAAAACTTCGGATGAGGAAGTAATTGAACGTGTCCGTAATAAGGTCAGGGAAGAATTCGGAGATCGTATTTTATCAGAGCGAAAAAACGAAAATTTCCAGATGGAGATAAGTAAGGCAATCTTAGAAGCCTTGATGGATGAAGGTGGTGTGGTACGTGATGTAAGTGATCGAGAACGCCTGCATACCAGGATCTTCAATCTGATTGTTGGTCTTGGTCCGCTGGAGTTTCTGTTTAATCAGGGATACAGCGAGATCATGGTAAGTCGCTATGATAAGATTTTTGTTGAGGAAAAAGGAAAAATGAAGTTGACGAATGTTCGCTTTTCCTCGGAAACGGAGTTACGTCAGATCGTTGATCAGATCTTAGCTCCGCTTGGAAGGACCATCAATGACGCTTCTCCCACAGTGGATGGTCGTCTTGAAGACGGTTCTCGTTTTAACGTTGTTATTCCACCGATTGCAGTAGACGGCACACAGTTAACCATCCGTAGATTTCCAGAGCATAAAATTACAGCACAGCAGTATCTTGAATTTGGTTCTCTAAATCAGGATGTGCTTCAATTTTTGGAGTATTCGGTGCAGGCGCAATGGAATACGATTGTATCCGGAGGTACTGGATCTGGTAAAACAACGCTACTAAACCTGCTTAGTAATTTCCTTTCTTTTGATCCAGGGCTTGCTGTGGTTACCATTGAGGATAGCTGCGAGTTGCAGATCAATCATCCAAATGTGAGACGATATGAGACCAGAAATGCCAACGCTTCTGGTGTCGGTGCGGTAACAAGCCGACAGTTGGTAAAGAACGCAATGCGAATCCGTCCAGATAGCATTATCATCGGTGAGATCCGAGATGGCACTATGGCAGATTACCTGCGTATCGCAACATCTGGCCATGATGGGTGTTTAACAACTCTTCATAATGAGAGCCCACGAGAACTGGAAAATACCATTCAGGTATTGTTCCAGATGGCAGATGATTATGACTTCACGGAGACAGCGATTAGCCGACTGTACTGTGCGGCCGTAGATCTCATTGTGCAGATTAAGCGTTTCCCAGATCACGTAAGACGTATCACCCATGTTACCCATGTTGTTGGATATGGAAAAGAGGGCGCAAAAGAATTGGGGATTAAACCAGGTGATCTAGACTATGATCCGCATGAATGCTATATTCGGGATATCTTTGTATGGGAACCATGGGGATTTAAGGATGGAAAATTCTACGGTGACTTTGTTCCGACAGGATATGTGCCGAAGAGACTGATTGAAAAAGCTAGGGATCATGGTATTATGATCGATGAGGATATGTTTGTGCGGAAGCAACCAAAGCACACCTGGAATGATGAGGTAAAATAAATGAAAATTATATTATGCTCTTTAGGCGTGATGTCCTGCATATTATTGTTGGGCGCCTATTTCATTAACCGCCGCCGTGCTCCAAGAATTTTTTTGGAAGAACGAATGGCTATGCAGTTGGAAGAACAACTGGAAGAAAAGGAAAAGTCCTGGATTGAGAAACTGCAGGAAGATCTGGAACACAGTGAGACAGGAATCACGCTCTATATCTATTTCCTGATCTTGGCAGTTTCCATGGTTGTATTATATGTAGTGGCAAATTATTTGACTGGTGCGAAAATTGGTTCATTCGTCCTTTCCCTCTGCGCAGTTTACGTTCCGCGAGAGATTGTTAGAGCCTTGGCTGAAAAGAAAGAGGAGGAGTTTGATGCTGCATTTTGTAAATCCTTAAAAAGAATGTCGGCGTCCCTGAGAACCAGTAGTACACTTCCACAGGCGGTAACGGAGATTGCAAATAGCCCGACTGTTCCTGCAAACCTCCGAAAAGAGATGGCAAAGGTTATGGTCGATTATGAATATGGAATGACCATGCAGGACGCATTCATGAAATTGTATGAGAGGAAAGGTGTTGAAGATATTCGGGGCGTTGCCCTGGCTATTGATATCTCGGAAAAGAAAGGTACGAAACTTTTTGAAACATTTGACGCCTATGCAGATGCGGTATTAAAAAGAAAAGAGAGTGCGGCTGAAGCTAAGGCAGCGTTAGCGGGAACCAAAGTTACGATCAATACCCTCGTGGTTATTCCGTTTGCGTTTATGGCGTTCCGAAAAGCAAATGATCCAAGTAGCTTTGATATGTTTTATGATATGTTTAACGGAATGGGACGGTATCTCATGCTGTTTATTATCGTTTATGTATTTATTGGATACTATTACTGCCAGAAAAAGACACGCATTAAATTATAGGAAAGGAAGTTGGTCCCCATGTCTATTTCAATGATCTCTATATTATGTGGATTGCTGGTATTGTTGTTATGCGCCTTTTTCTATTCTTTGACAAAGGCAGAAAAGGTAGACATTCGGTATAAGCTAGGAGAAGAACAGTACATCAATCAATTTATGGTATCCAATACCGTATTTGGACAGTATTGCTCCAATGTATTGAATCATACATCAGAATCAAAAGTGAGCTCTATTGCTACAACGCTCGGGGTTGATATAAAGGAAATTCAACGTCAGATTAAATTAGCTAAGTTAGAGGATACGATTTCAGCAGTAGAGATTCTGGCTTTAAAGATTATCGGTATCATTGCAGGAGTAGCTATCGGCACTTTTGCCTTTATTACACAGGAGCTGATCGTAGGACTTTTGGCAATCATCGCGTTTGTAGGACTCTTTTTTATTCCAATGGACAAAGTGAAGGATAAGCTGAAAGAACGGGAAGGTGTAATTCTTGATGAGCTTCCAGAATTCATCGAACAGGTATATTTGTGTATTGAAGCAGGTGCTCCATTACAGGAATCGCTAAGAGTTGTAGCGGAGCAGTCCAAAGGTGTTTTGGGAGACATGATTCTTACTGCTTTCACGCGTGCCAGCTATGGCGGAGGATGGGAAAATGAGCTATATGAGTTAGCTGTTTCCACAGATATTGAGCCCTTTGAAGATTTTATCAATGATATTCTGATCTCCCATGCAAAAGGAACTTCTATTCATGAGACATTAAGAAGAGAAGTGGAACACATGAATATCATTACTAAGGCAAGACAAAAAGAAATGGTAAATGCGTTGGAATCTAAAATGATATTGCCGATTACGATATTCTTTCTTCTGCCAGCTGGAGTGATTATATTTGTGCCGGTCATTTTGCAGGCATTGGAAGTCCTGTCATAGTGGATTGCGTAATTGATGGAAGTATATTATAATAAAAAAAGAAATTACAATTTATAATTATCAACGGGAGGAAAAGAAAATGTTTGAATTCATTGAATCTAAATTAGTTGCTGCTGACATTGCGCGTCGGAAATTTATTGAAAAATTAGTAGACGAAAAGGGTGCAACTTTTACAGAGTATATTATTCTGATCGCTATCCTTGCAGCCGTGGTACTTGTGTGTGCGAACCTTATTGGCGGCGCCATCAAAGGCAAAGCAAATGAAGCAGCGAATGTTATTGGAAGTGCGTCCTTTAGTGGTTAATAAGGATTTGAAAATTGCTACGGAGATCAAAAAACACATGAAAAGAATCATTGAAAAAGTGCGTAGCAGACTGCATGAGGAAAAAGGGGCAGAGCTTGTGGAGATGGTGATTACGATGCCGGTTATCATGCTTGCTCTGTCTTATATCATATGTTTTTCACAGCTATTTTACTGTAACCAGGTTGCAAAAACCGCAGCTGATTTAGGAGCAAGGGTGGCGATTATTCAGGAAACTTCTTCATCAGGAAGAAGTGCGGCAACACAGGCTTCCAGCTCATATCTTTCCTCGATGGGGATGGGTATTATCTTTGAGTCTGATCAGCTATCCTGTTCATCGTGGACGCGTGGTGAAATTTGCGATTATTCCGTAAAGGTTCGCATAAAAACTGCAATGCCGATGCCTGCTGCTGGCGGTTTTTCTTCTACGCAGTATGTTACCGGTACATCCCATATGATGATCGAAAAGGAGTAGTCTGCGATGGGTAAACGAGTAGTTCTGGCTGTTAGCGGCATTCAACCGGAAATGGCTGAGCAGTGGTTTCGGCAATTAAAGTTGCATGGATGCGACTTCCTGACGGATTTTGATGTTACATATGGGAAGAATCTGCTGTTTAGTTGCCTTGAATCCAGGGATGATATCCAGGTAATTATCCTGTCTGAATATCAGGGGCGGGAACGAATGTCTCCGGAAGATATTGAGCAGATTGAATCAATAAGCAAAAGCAATGGTATGGTGATTATTCCTGTTGTAAATGAGCAGGAACGGGGGAATTCATACCTGGCGCAGTTATTTTCTCTTGGTATCTATACAGCAGTATATGAGGCTGATTCTGCACCGGAAAATTTGTCCAACCTTATCTTACATGGCCGTTCACGGGCGGAAACAAAAGAATATTACGGTATTTCCACGCAGCAGATCATTGATGAGACACCTCCTGTTCAAGAAGAAGTACCACGTCAAGATAAGTCGGAAAAGAAACGAAATAGTGGACGGAAAAAGAAAAAGGAAGTGACTGAGGATAACATTCAGCCAAAACCGCTAGAAGAATATGCGGTGGCTGCTACCGGAGTTGGAGTCGGCAGTACCTTTCAGTGTATTTTGATGGCGAGTGCGCTTGCATCACTCTCAGGGAATGAAAGAGTTGCGATTGTTGAGTTGGATAACACAGAAAGAAATATGCAGGTGTTATGTACGCAGCTTCCAGAGTACAATTCCAGAATGCGGAACAATTTTTCACTTGGGAAAGTTTCATATTTTTTCAATGTTCCGTTTGAAGAATTCCACTTAAATGAAGCAAGGAATTATACAACTGTCTTTTATGATGCCGGATGCTGTGACGATCAGACGATCCAGTATCTCCAGCAAAGAGTAAATAGATTTCTAGTTGTGAGCGATGGGAATGAGTGGCACCGAGGAGAGCTTGTTGAATTTGTACAGGCCATGAATAACATTGACAGAAACCGAGCTTTCACCTATCTGTTTCCTACCATCAGCGGTACGTTAATGGAAGGAATTGACCAGATCTTGTCTGGTTATGAACGGTATGCTGTGCCATGCGAGGAAAACCCATTTAGTCCTTCTAGGAAGAGCATTGAGTTGTTCGCATTTATTTTTAATCATAAAGGAAAAGAACCGGATTACCCGAAGGGGGAGAATCTGGAAAGCAGATGTTCATCAAAAACCAAACGAAAAAAAAGTGTCTCAAATATTTTCGGTTTTGCAACTGCTTTCCTGGGAGTTGCCCTCGTTGCCAGTATTGTGATTGGCGTTGTTCGATACCATAGTCTCAATAAAAGGGCAACGGATCTGATTACACAGGCGAACCAGATCATTACAGAGTTGAATGGTCGTGTTTCTAAGAATGCAGAGGATGTTCAGGCGATGGAAAGGAAAGTCCTACAACTTACGGTGGATGCTTATCCGGGAGATGAGTTGACACCAGATATGGTAAAGGAAGTTATCATTACTTCCAGCGAACCGAAAACGAGCTTTATTTCCAGTACCGATGTCGAAGATAAGGTATTCTGTCTCTATGTGGCCGCCGGTACCAACATAAGGGATTATATGCTATGTGGTCAAATTAAAGAAGAACCACCAATCGTAACGATTGGAGGTAGCCAATGATAAAGAGACTCTTCGTAATAGTGTCCTTCACAATCTTAATGTTGGCTGCGTTTCCCAAGGTGTCAATGGCAGATGGTTCCTATACTGCAGAAGAAGAGGAAGCAGCCAAGCGCATAGAAAGTAAAACACATGATCTGTATCAGTCAGTTATGGAAAGAGCAAGCCGTGGTATGGAAATTGAAAATATGATGGACAATCCGAATAAGTGGATAACAGTAAAAATATATTCTGCGTATAAGACCGTGAAAGACATAGCGCTTCCGGTCAGTGCGTTTTCAATTTTCGGTGGACTCCTGGTTGCCTGGATTGTGAAATCAAATAAATGGCTTTGGAGACGAATTATTTTGTCTTTTGTGATCGGCTTGCCAGTGTTGTTATGTTTATTTGTCTTTGGTGTTGGTGCATTAATTGGGTAAAAGGAGATTTACACTACAGGTTGGTGTGTGACAAGGTAGTGACAATTTTGTAGAAAGGAATGGGTCAGATCCATCGTGTGGAATGTATCTGGCTGTTAATGAGTATGCTAAAAACTAATCTTTCAGATTTAATAGGCTTTGTGGGAGCCGGGGAAGTTCCAAAGAAGGAAGATGAACTGGCAAAATCCTTAAAGGAAAGACAGAGTGAAAAGGTTTTAGAGGATTACGAGAAAAAGCTTCAGAATGATGAGCTCTTTGAAATGATGTTTACACAACAGGATTATAACATTGGACTTTGGGCTTATGATCAGGGGGTAAAGGTTCTCCTAAAGAACGATGAACTGGCTGATGGTAAATACCGATATTTATTTAATGGTGCTTTGGCGAGACCATTTTCTGTAAAGATCAAGGATATTGATAAGGAAAATAAGACCGTAAATGTGTCTTTTAAAGCTGCACAGAAAGAAGTGCGACCAAGGATCATTAACGAGATCGCTGATGGACTGAAAGCAAAGCAGAAAATTGTGGTGCCTGCAAGAGTACGATTTATCAGCACCGATGGCGATGTGGCTAGATTCTGCTTTGTTGACATTTTGGGTCTGGGAATCAATGGGATCCTTCGAAGAAACGAATGGTCTCACGAGATGGTAAAAGATCTGAGGGACGTGACAAAACCTGGTGATGTCATCAATGTAGCAATCCAAGGATACAGCAATCGGAGTACGCCTGTCGCTCCGCGGTTTATTTGCTCCAGAAAGGCAACGATTGCGGCATATTCCATGGAAAAGAGCTGGGAGAATATTGAAGAACGGTATCCACGGTTTACCCATGTAGTAGTAAAATGTGTTGAGCGCAGGGAAAAATTTTTTATTGGTCGTTTGGTTGGCGTAGATGATGCACCATCCGCATATTGTTTATATCCAGACTACGATAAGGGAATCTATGTGGGAACAGGCAGATTTTATGCCGGTTATGTAAAAACGGTAGACGAAGAAAAGAAGATTTTCCGTATAAAAATCACCGACGCATTGCCTGAGTCATACAATCAACAGTAGGAGGAGATGTGATGGCGGCGCCTGTAATATCAGAGGAAAAGAAACGAATCATGCAGGAACTGCAAAAGTTCCTGCCTATCACCAGTCCATTTGCCGTATGGGAAAGTGAAGATCACCCGGTTATCGAAGTGGATAAGAATTTTAACCGCTTTCGGGTATTGCCGGAGATTGAAGCTCATTATTTAGCTGGGAAATTTTACTTATCAGATTTTTACTATTTGATGGCTGGTGCGTGCTATCGGTATTCAACATCAGATGCGATTTATCTGTTGATCGAGTTCTGGCGGAGAAAAGAAGTACGGGATGCTACCGAGGAAAAGAGAAAGCAGCTTAATATCCCAAACCCAGAAACATCAATCAGCACCAGAATGAAGCTGCTCTGCAGAGAGGGGCTGATGGTACGATATGATCTGTTCCCGAATCCAGCATATTATAAATTGAAGAACGGTAGCGATGCTTTAATTGATATTCCATTTTTCCGGACAACGGCCAATGGAAATACTGTATACAGCGCTTCCCTGGAGAAGAATCCGGTATCGTTCAACACAAGGATTCCGTTCTACTCAGAAGCGGAGCAGATGCGATGGTTGAATAATAGTATTTTGACAGCTGCTTTCCTGGGACTACCATGGGTGCGTGATGTGAAGTTCTCCTATACCGTCAAGGTAGACAGAAAAAGCATACTGTTAATGAGCTACTTGAAGATCCAGAATGGATCCCAAGCCGATTATAATTGCCACTTAATTCTGGAAAGTGTTTCGCTACGCACCAATGAAAATATTGTGACGGTAAACAGTCGAAAAGAAGAGATGGTATCTAGGGTGACGGAACTGGTCACTTGTATGCAGGAGTTAGAAAAGCAGACTGGTAAGCCACATTTCCTTGTATTTAACTTGGAAAATCTGGAAGCGCTGGTGCTGTTACAGAAAATTATCTTAAGCATAAGGGGAATAAACCTGGAGAAGAAGATCCTGGTTACTACCGGAACGATCCTCTACGCGAAGCAGATCGTTGAGAAGAGGCAGTTTAGCGAGATGGCAAGTGCTTTTCTGGAGTTTAATGGTAGCACGTTTACGGGAGCGAATTATTATTTTCTCCAGGAATTTGAGGCAGAGGGAAATCAAGTGGCCACTGCTGAAAAAAATGCAGAAGAATAGAGATAACTACGATGAACCAGGTCAAAAAGACCTGGTCCATTTTTTACGGGTATTTTTACGGCGCCTGCATATGCTCAATGCGATCTGAGAGGTTGCGAAGAGCAGCATAGAGTTTTGATTTTTTTCCTTGGCCAACGAGGGAATCCTGTGTATTGTTCAGCATCCATACGCCTGGCATTTCTGGCAGAATCATCAGATCCTCCAGGTGTAGAAAGTCTGCGATCTCATCCTGTAAAAAGAAACGTTTTTTACTTTTGATAGGATAGCGGTTCAGGACAGGAATCGTTACCTTGGGATCAAATAATTCCGGGTGTTCGCGGTAGCCCTTTGTGGTACGCAAAAGACAGGATTTATCGTCAGTAACGATCATCAAAGAGACCGATGAGCATTGAGCGCACATCCTGGTCACTGGGTAGATGGCATTTCCGGTATCTAGTAGGATCACGTCAAAAAACTTGCGGAGAATCTGGATCAGACAGTCTATTTTTGCCTGATCGTAGATCTCATTCGGCCAGGTCCACAGCGACGGAAGGATATAGATACGTTGTATGGGATCATAGCTTAAATACTTTTCTAACATCGGCCAGTCATATTGCTGGATCAACTCAAACTCCGAATAGTATGCGGAGCGATCAGCTAACTCTTCTAACAGATCACAGATCGAAAATCGTGGAGAAAGACGGAATAAAATATGCTGGGAACCACCATCTGGCGTCGCGTCTACAAGGCAGACGGCCGGTGTCTGGAACCGATCACCGTTTGCAGCGTAGAGACAGGCAAGTTCTTTTGTTAAGGTACTTTTTCCAGTGCCACCACTGTATGAAAATGCCGAAATCACCTTTTGAAGCATTTTACCTGTTTTCCTCTCTTCCCACATCTGATACATTTAATTATATAGTAAGTAGGAAAAACCTGCAAGAAAAAGGAAGGAGTTTCAAGGCTTATATATGAGAAAAGGAATGGAAGCATCGGCATATTTTGAATTTGATGAGAACCATGGGCACCATCCAGGCCCGCTCATTCGTCAGTTATCAGAGAAGATCCGGAATGCTGCCCAGGACAGTTTCCCGGATGGAAAAGCGGATCAACCGCTCATTGTGCATGAATTTCCGGTATTATATCCAGTGGAAAGAGAGAAAATCTTTAAGATTGCAGGGAGTGAGGAAAGCATTGTTTCCTGCATCACGAAAAATGAGAACGTGAAGTTGTTTTGTGATGAGCAGGACGAGCCGTATTTTTATGTAGCGGATGGAAATGTGGTTGCCGGCCCACGCATCGAGAACACGGATTATTATGATTGGCTGCAGAGCAAGCTCAAAAGCGGAGTCTAAGAAGTTAAGCCAGGAAAGTGCCCGGGTATAGTCGTCGTGGTATAGCATGATCCAAAACAAACAAGATCTCCTTGAAAGTATAAAGGTTTCATGCTATACTGTATCCGTAGATCTAATTCTTTGTGTGGTTGTAATGACCAGGAGTTGCATACCGATAAAAAGGTATGGTAAAAGACGGGAGAAGTAGGTCTCTTTTTTATTATAAAAATAAGAAAGGAGATGTACGAATGGAGCAGAAAAGGGCATATTCCATTCGGGAAACAAAGGAAATCCTTGAGTGCAGCGAAACTGCGAAGTACCAAGGATTGGGAGTTCAAGTAGAATTCCACGAAAAGGGTAGATACCAGTTCTGGCAAGGATTGATTGAAAAACTGGATACCTACTTAAAGCAAGGCCGATCAGAGTGTATCACGCAAATCCGCAGAGAATTCAATGAGAATTTTCTGGCGGATTTTTTTGTACTCAAAAGCCAGTATGAATCGGCAAAAGCAGCAGATGAAAGGAGAATGATACGGATCGTAACCCATCTGTACCGTATGGGAGCATACAAAGGAACAACGTCCTTTGAGATCCCAGTTGGTCAGCGGGTAAACGGAGTAGAAGTCAATTCCTTGTATGGAAAGTGCTTCTTATTCCAAAACACCAGAGGGTGGAATGCGGTACAGATCATGAATTCTCTGCCTAGCTACTCACAGGGAGCCCGGTTGGAGAAAAAGAAGGTGGTCAATTCCCTGGAGTTGTTATCCATGCTGGCGGGAATTGAGATTCCAAAGGAATCCTTGACAGCAACCCTGCTGTACGCAAAGGTTGACAGGGAGCAGGAAGATCAAATAAAAGAAGATCTACCGGCGGGAAACATCATTTCCCTATCCATGTCAAGGGAAGAAGCAGAAGAGTGCCTAAAAAGCCTCTTAACGGCCACACATGTAGGAACCTGCGATTTATGCCGATTTCGGCATATCTGTGAGCTGCATCAATTACCGCTTCCGGTACACCAACCGAAAAAGGAACCGGAAAGGAAAGAACAACGAAAAGAAGTTCTTACTAAGGCACAGCAGGCCATTGTAAATCACATAGACGGCCCATTGTGTTGCATCGCGGTTCCGGGATCAGGAAAGACATTTTCCCTGATCAAGCGGATGGAAAATCTGTTGCAGAACGGCGTACTTCCTGAAAAGATCTTATTCATTACGTTTACCAGAAAAGCGGCAGACGAAATCAGGGAGCGAATCCGGAAACGGAACTGGAGCAGGAAAGAGGCGGAAGTAACAACCTTTCATGCCTTCGCCATGAAGCTGATCCACAACTCCGAAAGCGATCAAAGAAATGCTCGTTTAGCAGAGTCCATTGAGCGGAAGAAACTGATACTTGACGTTTTAAGAGAACTGGGTATTCCGAAATTAACCGGAACCTCCAAAAGTCTCTACGGTGAGTATGGAATCTTATCTACGCTTGATCGGGCTTTTCTTTTTTTGGAAGCAAACGGAATGGATGAGTTTCTGAAAAAGTATTCCGTGTGGGATACCGAGCCGGTACTGAAGTTCTATGAGCGCTACCAGAGACTTTACCAAGCAGAAGGATACATCTCCTATGATCAGATGGTGCCGTTGGCGCTGTCGATCTTAAAAGAAGATGGAAACTATCTGAAAAAGGTGCAGCAGCGGTACCAGTACATCATGGCGGATGAATACCAGGACGTGTCAAAAGAGCAGGCAGAAATTCTTTACCTGATCTCTTCACACCGGAATCTGGTTGTGGTTGGTGATGATGACCAGTCTATTTATTCCTGGCGAGGGGGAAGCAACCGGTTCATGCTGGAGTTTAAGCAGGACTGGCCGGATGGTGAGTACGTGTTTATGGAAGATAATTTCCGTTCCACGGATATGATTCTCCGGGCAGCGGATAAGCTGATCGAGAATAATACCTGCAGATTAAAGAAACACATCATCTCCCATGCAAGCGACGTAGAAAGCCCGGTGCTGTATACGTCCTTCTACATGGAGCATATGCCGTCCTTAATCCGGGAGATATTGAGTGCCGGTTACCGACCGGGAGATATTGCGATCCTCTCCAGAAAGAATCATGCGCTGGATGAGATTGCAAAGGTCTTAGAAGGTGATGGGTTTCAAACCATCCGCCCGAAGATCCCGCTCCTAACGGATCCAGTCTACTGGCTGATCAGAGATTGTTTTTCTTTGTACTACACAGACATGAAAGACGATGAAGCGCTAGTACGGATCTTATCCAGGACTGGATTCCGAATCGACGGAAAACTTCAGGGGGACGGAAGCGTTTACGAACGGATGTGCGCGAATGCGCTGATCTATCCGGTTGACGTGTTTATGACCCTGGAAGAATACGAAGAAGCTGGACAGGCAATGCCGGCGTTCAAAACCGGTTATGTGCTGATGCAGATCTTCAAAGAGATCATTTATCACACGGATCTGGAAGTGTTGGTGGAAACAATTCTGGACGCATTTTCCGTAACGCATGATCCGCTCCCGGATGTGGCATCGGTCCTCTTAAAGAAAGCAGAGGAGCGTGTCCTTCCGGATTCCAAGCGGCTCTATGAGTACATGCTTTTGATGGAAGAATACGAGGACGACACCGACGTGGAATATCAGGAAGATGAAGAAAAAATCAACCTGCTGACGGCCCACAAATCGAAAGGAAAGGAGTATCCGGTTGTGATCCTCTACAAAGTGGAAGAATATGCCACTACAGAGGAAGACCGGAATGTGTTATACGTTGCCATGACAAGAGCAAAGAAAAAGCTGTATCTGACTGAATCGCCAGGAGCGTGTGCGGATCTGATGATTGAGGTGGATGGTTTTGTAAAACGAGAGGAGGTGACAGTATGATCCTGTACCTGTATGGCGAAGAGCCATATTTAGTAGCAGCAAAACTCTATTCGTTAAAGAAAGGAAATGACTTTCTGGAGACAGAGGATATTGAGGAAGCGTTGCAGTTTTCTTCCAGCTATGGATTCTTTGGAAAGCGTGTAACTCACTACACGAAATCGGATCCAAATGAAGCGGATTTTGAAAAGATTAAGAAAAGTAATCTTTCTAAAAATAGCAATACGCTGGTGATCACCGGAACGTTGCGCAAACGTTCTAAGTTCTATTCCTGGCTGGAGAAAAACGGACAGATCATCGCCTGTGACCGCCTGGACGAGGACAAAGCCGTTGAGTTCTGCGCAAAGTCTTTAAAAAAACTTGGCGTGGAAATCACCAGAAAAGCTGCTGTCGCCTTTATGGAGCAGAGCGGGTACTATCTGGGAGAAGTTTCCCTTTTTTACATACAAAATGAGTTAAAAAAGCTCAGCTTGATCTCAAATCAGATCACGGAAAAGGAAGTGGCAATGCTTCCGAAAAACAGCTATGTAAACCAGTGGAAATTGGTCACAGATCTTGACAAGAAGCCGGAAGTGTTCTTAAGCAGAACGATTCAGCTTGCGGAAGAAAAGGGAGCCATTTCGCTCCTTTCCATTTTCCTGCGGGCATTCCGGATCGCCTACAAGGTGAAACTTCTTGGAGAATTCAAGCCAGGTGAGATCGGGATCACACAGTATCAGTACCGGAATTTAAAATGGCTGGAACGGCTGACATCGGGGCAGATCTCTGATGCGATCATGATACTTACTGATGGGATCGCAGCTCAAAAGGGACAGGCGATCAACCAGGAGGCGGCCATGGTGCTGACACTTTCAAGGGTGATTTTGACTGTGCATGGTGACAGATAGGGATAACACGTAGATCAATTTTAAAAAAGGAAGTTAATGCAATGACTAATTTTAAGGAAGAAAGTGTGAAGCATCGTTTGAATCTTCATAAAGAAGTGTTACAGAACCTTTGTGTGGAGATCCATAATTGTGCCGACTGCTATCAGGAAGAAAAACGGCGGGTGGAATGTGACCCATTACACGAATTGTTATCGGAAGTATTTCAGGTGACAGAAAACAGTTTTTATTTAGAACCGTATGGCAGTCAGACAAACCGCAGGCTGGTAGTGGCTGCAGCAGAATGCGGATACCAGTGTGGTTTGGTAAAAAATGGTGCGGAAACGTGGCTGAAATTTTGGAGATAGGAGGGGGAATATGGACTTATTTGAATTATTTCCAACGGAACCAGTGTATCACAACCATGAGGTGTTGCTTGATGAAGAATTCTTTGAGTTCTTCGGAGAAATCGGCATGGAAGAGGAGGATTATCGGGACTACTTACAGAAAGAGTCCAGGATTCTTTCTCTGGTAAAGAAAAAGAAAACCGTGCAGGTAAGGTACACCCAAGAGGATTCTTTTTTGAAAGCAATCCGTTCAAAAATGTTAAAGCAGGATGATCTTTATGGCGTAAAGCAGAATCTTCTTAAAATGGCTGTCAAATTTTTAGTAGAACCGGTTCTTGTAAAGGCCGGTTCTATTTACGAAAAAGAGGGCTTAACGGAAGAAGTTAAAGCTTTATTAAGATCATTGTTTCCAAATGAAGAAGTTCAGTTTCGTGATGCAACCTCACATGAGGGGCGCTTGGTTGGAAGATGCCATACCACACGAACGGTAGTTCCATGTTTGGTTGCAAAGACAAGTGATATGGAATTTGCTATGCCGTTAAAAGGCCAGTTGCGTGCCTGTTATCGGAATTCCACAAGAAAACTGACGTGCGTGGAGATGAACTACATCAAGCTCATGGACGCGGTATCGATCAGTAAAGGGGCTTTGATCTCATACGTGGAAAAATCTTATCATGCATATATTCAGGATATGACAGAAGCAGAAAAAGCGGATGACCATATTGTGCAGGCACTCTATGAAGAAGGAAGGTCCGTATTCCGCAATATGTGCGTTTCCGGTACGAATACCATCACATTAAAGGAAAAGGATTTTCAGACGATTCCGGAAGACCTCCGGGGTCAGATAGAAAAGATTTTTGAGATTCGGCTTACGGTGGATGATCAGCGGAACCGCTATATTTCCAGCTGTACGTTCCACGCCCTCTGTTTCTTTTTCCCGGAGCTGAAGTGTGGATATAACGAAGCACTTCCAGACCGTTTCCGGCTGGCAGCAAAGTATCTTAGCCTGTACTGCGAAGCACAGGAAGAGGAAAAGAAACGCAGGAACTATCTCAAGGAGCTGGCAAGCAGTGCAGCCAGAGTCTACGAAACAAAAAAGAATATTTCAGAAAAATATATCCGTGCAATGAAACGTTCACGGTTTAATGAAATGTTCGGGTATGTGGAGTTTGACACAGACTGCGAACTGAAGCTGATCGGTGAGATCGAGAAAGAATTTCTTGGCTTTTGTCAGGAATATTTCAGCAATGCGTTTGGTGACCGTAGTTTTATGGATCACGCGATCCGGTTCCGCAAACTGGGCAGGCACCATGCATGGGGGCTTTACTTCCCAACGCTGCAGTGCCTGTGTGTGGACATCCGTCATCCGGGAAGTTTCATTCATGAGTTTTTACACATGATTGATTTTACATCGGAGAATCCAGGCAGTGGATACCGAACGCTTTCTGAGCGTCATTCCTTCTATGAAATCCGGACAAGGTACGAAGCCTGTCTCCGAAAGTTTATAGCGGAAGAAAAGACAAATCCGGCAGCGGCTCAGCTCACGGGGAATACCAAGTATAATCTTGACTATTACCTGGAGCCAACGGAAATATTTGCCAGATGTGGCGAGATATTTTTCCGGAGAATCCTGAATGTCAATTCTTCGCTCCTCAATGAATGCCACGATTTCTGCTATCCAACGGATCAGAAATTGGAGGAAGCGATTATCCGGTACTATCAAGAGTTGCTTCAAGTACCAATCGAGATATGGCATTGCAAATAAGCACCATCATTTTTTAGAAAGGGGAGCGCTCATGTAAGAGCGCAACACAATGAAGAAGATATTTTCTGATGAAATCAGCACGTATCTGTCCAAAGAGATACGTGAGGTTTTCTACTTGCAGTATATCAAAACAACAAAGGTTGAGAATGCAACCTGGATGGAACTTGGCTTAAAGGACAGAAAAGGGACTTGCCTTGGCCGGATTTGGGCGGATTATATCAAACCCGAATATCAGGATATGGAGCATTCACTGGTTGAAGTCCTCGGAAAAGTGGAGGTTTACCGTGACCGGTTCGAAATCCGCGTTATCCTGATGCGACCGGTATCCGAAGGAAATCCGGCGGATTTTCAGGATACGCTTTCCAATGAGGAGAGAAAGAAGTGTGAAGATCAGATTATGAAGGCAATGGACGCCATCAAGGATGACCGCTACCGTGCTCTTTGCCAAGCTATTTTAAAGCCGGGAGTCCTTGCAAAGTGCAGACGCCTTCCAGGCTACATCCCATACAGCTATTCCTACGCTGGTGGATATTTAAAATCCATTAGCGATCTGTTGAAGTTTTCGGATACCGTGATAGCCATGGCGATTCCGGAAAGAGAACAGCGGCAGTTTCAAGAGGACCTGTTTGTTGCGGCGGTACTGTTAAGTAACATCGGGCATATCAACCACTACTCTGCGGACTCCTTTTCCTATTGGAAAAACTCAAGGAGCGATCTGTTAGGTACTGCGACCGATACGATCATGAACCTGGTTTTAACCAACCGGGAATTACCGAATCAGTCTCAGGTGTCGGACATAACGCCGCTTTTACATATCGTGAATGCGGTTCATGGAGTAGTAGAACCACAGACAAAAGAAGCAATCGTCCTGTGTAAGTTGCAGGAGCTTGTCTGCTCTATGTCTGCGTATGACGAATGCCTCTTTGCCAATCAGAAGAAGGGCAATGAGAGAAGTCGTCTGTATAGTAAATATTTCGGCATGACCATAGAAAATTAGGAGGTGAGATGATGGCACTTGTACAAAACGAAGAAACCAACAGAAAGTTAAAAAAATGGTTAGAGCAACCAACCATGACCAATCTGTTACTGGTCGGAAAGAAAGGAAGCGGAAAATTTTCTACTGTGAAAGAAATCCTTTCAGATCTGTATCAAACGAGCGATCCATTTTCTCGCTCCAATGTCTATCTGATTCAACCAGAAGATGGCAGGATCGGCAAGGACAAGATCCATGGCATGATCGAGATGAGCTGTTACATTTCCACAGAGCCGAAGCTGTTCGTAATCGACGACGCGGATCTGATGGGAAATGAGGCACAGAACGCATTACTAAAGCTCTTGGAAGATAAAGAGGATACGCACCCGGTTATTTTAGTGGCGCACCATCCTCTGATTCCAACCATCGTAAGCCGCTGCACGACGATCCCGTTCGGGACTCCGTCACAGGAAGAAGCGGAAGCGGTGATCGGAACCATAAACCCTACTTTATGGAAAGCGAGCGAGGGAACCATTGGCATTTATCAAATGCTTATGGAGTCGAAAGATTTTGAAAATCTTTGCGCGCGGGTACATAAAGCGGTGCTTTATGGGACAAAGGCGGACGTACTCAAAGCCTTTGGATGCATGAAGGAAAAAGACAAAGAAATGCTGTTAGATGCATGGTCCAGAAATGAAGTGGACGCGCTTTTTGCATTTCTGAAAGAGTCTTTTATGGAAGTCTTGGAGGGGACAGAAAAACCGGCTGCGATCTGTACCGGTTCTGGATTCCTCAGAGACATCGTGCATAATTTGGAGCTTTCAAGAACGATGAATCGTGCCAAACGGTTCCAGGCGTCGGAACTCATGAGCTTGTTGATGAAAATCAATGATGGGAAAGGGGAATAAAACCTATGTTATATCAGAAACTTCGTCCATATCGGTTTTCCGATATGGTAGGACAGAACTTTGTTGTAGAGAATGTGCGGATGCAGGCTAAAAGGGATGCCTGGTTCCATTCTTATATCTTAGCTGGACAGTTTGGCTCCGGTAAAACGACCATGGCGAGAATCATCGCCATGGCGGCAAACTGCTCCAATAAAGATGAGGACGGAAATCCCTGCGGATGCTGTGAAAGCTGCAGAGCACTAATGGCTGATAACAGTACAGATTATAAGGAAATTGATGGTGCCTCTAACACGGGGGTTGACAACATTCGTGATCTGAAGGAGTACATCTCTTACCAACCGGTACTTCTTCGTAAAAAAGTGGTAATCATCGACGAGGTGCATAAGCTGTCCAATGCAGCTTTCAACTCTCTTTTAAAGATGTTAGAGGAGCCGCCGGCTTACGCGATCTTCATTCTGTGTACCACGGAAGAAGAAGCGATTCCAAAAACCGTTCAGTCCAGATGTGCAATCTATCGGTTTGGGGCGATTGCAGAGGAACAGATTGCGAATTATCTGATGGAAGCAGCAGAGCGTACCTGCATTTCCTTGACTATGGGTGGAGCGAACCTGATTGCAAAATACTCTCAGGGATCGATGAGAAACGCCTTAAAGTATCTGGAGCAGCTTTCAGCGAGTGAGGAAGAGATCACAGAAGAATTTGTGAGTAAGATCCTCGGCATCGCTGATTCCGGGATCATCTTTGATCTGCTCTCCATGTACTTAAAAGGAGAAAAGGAAGGCTTAAGCGGTGCCAGAAAAACTCTGGAAGCATCCGGAAGAGATCTGGTGTCGTTCTGGAAAGAGGTGGAGCGTGGTTGTGCGGATGTGCTGATCGCAAAGCTCTCCGGCATTTCTGAAGTGTCCGGCACGGAAAGCTATAAAACCCACGTACAAGCTGTGGCGGAAAGCTATTCCGTCACACGGCTTTGTACGCTTGCAGCAGAACTGGCAGTGGCCGCAAAGGAACTTCGCCAGGACGCCACATCGATTTCCTTTTTCGTGGAAAGCTGCGTGATCATCGATCACCTGCAGGAGACCATCGCAGACAAGGAAGATCTCGCAGAGCTGAAAGCAGAAATGGGAAGGCTGACCGAGGAAGTTGCGGAGCTGAGAAGAAATGGAATCTCGATTCGCAAAGAGGAAATGGCAGAACCTGCAGAAATTGTAGAACCTGTTGACGTTCCGGCAGCAGAAACGACCGTTGAAGTGACGGAAGATGAGGACGACCAGTCCATCCTTGTGGATCCGGATTGGGACAGAGCCGATGGCTGCCCGTTTGAAGCGGATGAGGAGCCGGTAGCTGAAGAAGATTCCAAGTCACAAGAGGAAGAACTGGAAGCGGACTCTGATAAATCCAGTCAGTCTGATGTCTTTGGTGATTTTGAGGACTTCGATGATATGTTTGAAGAGTTCTTTCACAATGAGACCCCGAAAAAGGAGACTCCGAAAAAGGAAGAGCCAAAGCAGCAGGCACAGGCAAGTCCCAGGCGGCCAGAGCAGACTCCGGAAAGTTCTCCAGTGGCTTCAACGCCTGCACAAGAGGTGAAACCAAACTCCACAAGGAACGCAGTGACGTTCAGTGATGCGGTAGCGGAAGTCTATCGGGATTTTATGACGAAAGCGAATGCATCGGAGGATGTCTGTGGGCTGATGAAATATTGTTCTTTCAAGGAGCATGACCAACATCTAGTAGTGTCTTCCACGGACTCTATGACGGTTTCCAGGCTGATGCTGTTTTTAAATAGACAGGATATCAAGATGGTGGAAATTAATTTTGGCTGATCGTTAGCCAGTGAAAGGTGAGATGGCAGTAGCCATATGAGTTCTATGGGATTTCCGGAAAAAGGGATCGGAGATCCCATAGAACCACAACAATCAAAATGAAAGGATGAAAAAAATTATGTATTTAGATAAAGAATTAAAGAAAATGGTAAAAGTTCAGGAGAATGCGTATGATCCAGAGGTGTTTTTCAAAACGGTGGATGGAGTCTTAAAATCCATGGAAGAGTTGAAGTCGGTTTATAAGATCCTGGATTACGGGTTATGTTCCATGCGAGGAATTATGCTTACCAAAGAGCAGATGGAAGACTGGGAGCTGCGTGCGTATCCGAATATTGGTGGAAGCGAAGGCATTTATATGGATGTGCTCTTATGCAACCACCAAAACGGCTCACGCCTCCGTCTGGCCTGCTACAAGACCTTAGAGGAAGATCTTTCCGCTACGATGGCAATGGGGATCTTAGCGGGCGCCTGGACGCACGTAGGAGCTTTGTATCAGTTTGTAAACGCAGAGTAAAGAGAGGTGTGTATGAAGAAACAAAACCAGCTCCGCCATCTGATGGAACCAGACGGCGAACACGCTTCCTATGATTTTACCGGAGCGTTAAAGCTATCAGAAGCGTTTCGGAAGGCTTTTGGAAGCCAGGCAGAAACAATCGCGAAACAGGCCAGAAAACTTCTCTTATCGGAAGTGAAGCCGGTTGATTTTCTGCAAAAATTCCAGTACTGTGGGGTGGATTTCTTTTTGAAATCCCCCTTTTTAAATGGTACAACGCCCGATGATTATATTGGATTTAAGGAATTCTACGTCCGGGTGTATTTAGGAAGTGAAGAAGCGTAAATTTTTTTTGAAAGGATTGACCTCAATCGAAAGGGGCAAGTATAATGATAAGACAGGAGGCAATTATGGCAATTACAATAAACGGAAAAAGCATAAAAGAAATCGAAGAGGAACTGCGCCAACCGTTCCCAGATTCGGTGCTGGTCAATGGCCCGTCTGGCAATAAGGCGATCCCGATTTCTGCGTATGAATCCCGTATGGACAGCGTGATCGGCACCTTTAATTATGATTTTATTACCAGTCAGGCGAAGCTTGAGCAGATCAAGGACAAATATATGTTCCATGTGACCTCCAGCATCGTGATCTACGATGATAACCGGAACCCGATCTTAACAAAATCGGCGGCCGGCGGATGCAACGTGATCATCTTGACTGGCAAGGACGAGAGCGAACGGCAGGCAAAATCCATGAAGAGTGATCTGGATACAGCAGTGAGTGAATCTTACAAAAACTGCTGCCAGAAACTCGGAATCGGTATCCAGCAAATCCGGGATCTGCAGAAAGGGAAGAATAAGGACCAGGACAACCGGAATCCGAAAGGAAGCACATTTCAGAAAAATGAGAATGAGCGGATTTCCGTCCGGTTCCTTTCAAAACCGATCAGCAATCCCAAATATATCTCCGCAACTGTCGTAGACATAGACACTGGCGAGAAATATACCTTCATGGTACTAAATAAACAGACCGATGCTTTTGTTGAAAAAAGCACGCTTAACGCCGTATGTGACGGGCTCTACGCTGGAAAAGAAGTGCAGTTCTTCGGAAAACGTACTGAATTCCGTGGAGAACCGCAGATTCTATTTTCCAGCTGGAAGTAGGAGGTGACACGGAATGCTTACCACTGCGTATGCGATGGAAAAAGAGACCGAGAAAACGGTTCCTCTAAAGTACGGGTTGATATCTGGACGTCACAATATGCCGGTGGATGACCGGTACATTTTTCCAAACGGAGTTCCGGATCAAGACTGTTTAGCTTTCCGAAAGATGGAATTGACCGTAGAGGCGTTCCTGATCGACAGCGGCCTGGTAAGAAGGACGGGTGGAAAGCTGCAGGCAAGTGGCAGAGAACTTTGGTGTTACATCACAGGGCTTACCTCCGCCGCAGCGACGGTGGCTGCGTGTTGTAATGAGCATAACGTTCCATTATCGTTCCTTCACTATGATAAAAGCACTGGGGAATACCGCAGGCAGATTATTGTAAGGAAAAAGTGATCATCGACAGGAGAGTTATCAATTTTAGAATTCTTTTAATCATGAGCAGCAGGTCTATTGGGGGGAACCCCATAGACCCGCTGCTTTTTTTGTTGCAAAAACCATCCGGATATGATAAGATGAATGATGTATAGATTATTCTTTTTGTGTCCATAACGGACAGGAGGTTGACTGCGATAACAAGCAGTGATGGAGAAAGGGATAGTCTGTTTTTTATTTTATCCTTGTCGGTGGCAAGGATTTTTTTATTTCTGGCTTTCTTTTTAGAAAGCCTTTTTCTATATAAAAAACAGATTGAAAGGAGGAAGGAACGTGAATTACGAGACGTTCGAGAAGCAATTCACAGAAGGAAGCGACAGTGCCCCAGAGACGCATCGCCGACTGGAACTGTTTCGGGATCTGGCATCCGCATGGGATGATCCACAGGAGCATATCGACAAGGTAACACTGGACGAGCTGTTAGACCTGGCGGAGAATTTCGACACGACCGTTGCGGCATATGAACGGAACGCTGAAAAGCAAAACCTGATGCTGGACGCTGTTATGCAGTTAAAGCCAGTCCGGAAGAGACGCTTACTGTGATTTGTTTATTGCGAAAGGAGAAAAAGTTATGATCAAAGCGATCGACGCCCACATTGAAGGTGGGAGCGTGACTGTCTGTGTTGAAAAGGATGACAGACAGAAAGTGAGAAAGCAACTCTACGTGGATGAGTTCATCGACTACTTGAAGAATTCGTTGGAAGAGGCAGAGTATACCCGCATTGGGGCACTGCCGTATGGATACTATGAGGGCGCTCTTGGAAAAGCAGGAAACAACAAGGTTGTCCTGGTGATTCCTGCCGGTGTTCGGGAGATGTCCTATTTTGATGAGGATATCACGGTTCCCTATCCGGAACTGGTATTCTTTTTGAAGACGGACAGTAGTAAGCTGGTACAATCCCATGTGATGGCAAAGGTGGGGGACAAATTGTACCATTACCCATACGGGAATGTGTATGCTGACGCCCACATCTGCTGGGGAAGGAATCAGATCAAGGACATAAGAAATATGGTAGACTTCAATATGATTCCACAGCTTTTCTTTGGGTCCGGTACCAATAACGACTTATACAGTGCTGGTACCAACGTGATCAAGAAGCCGGAATTTGTCTACCAGCGAGGCTTGCTTGAAACGGTATCTAAACTGGATACATTCCCAGAAGAATACCTGGTGCCGTTTAAAGTGGGTGGGAAAAAGGCCATCTTACAGGAGTATACCAATAACTTTTTAAATTAATTTTATGAGAGGAGAAAAATAATGAGCCAGATCGATTTATTTTCAATGTTAGGAATTAGCACAGAGGAAGAGGAGAAGCCAAAAAAGAAGGCTGCCCAAAAAACGGAAGCAAAAAAATCAGAGAAAAAACCAGCAGAGGAGAAGAACAAATTAACCTCCCCACTGACCGTTTACATCGGATCGCTCACGGAAGCATTAACGCTTACCATGGACGGCGAGATCAAGGAAGCGGATGTGCTGGCATTTGCGCAGGCCCACTACCCGTCTTACGCAGCGGACATTACAACCATGAAGCGCCTGAAAGGGAACGCGGTTCATGTCTGTGTTCAGGGCGGTATGGCAAAGGGCAGCATTACGGTGAAAGAAGGCGCCCGTTGCTTTGTGGGGTGCATCGAAGTTGGCCTGGAGAACATAGAGGCAACCTTAGATCTCACAAAGCTTACGGAGACCATCAAGGAGAGCCTTCCACTGGCCGGCGGTTTCTCTTTTAAGTATTCCGAAAAAGAGAACATGATTTTTGCTTATCCGGAAGGAAAGGCAGAGACTACGATCAAGGGACTGTCTAAAATCCAGCTCCATACGGAAGATGGAAACTGTCAGGAATGTGATATCTGGGCAGCGGAAAAAGAAGGACAGATGGCTATGTCCTTGGCGGAAGATGATCCAGACAGTAAAAAGGATACACCGGTTGACACAAAGAAATGGATTGGTGTTCCAGATTCTCCACTGGATTATGAACTTTTTGAAATGGAGGAGAAAGGTCACTACTTTGTTTATGTAAAGGGAGGTACGATACCAGCGCCTGCGTCGAAAAAAGATACCACTTATCCCGTTGATGGTGTAGAACTGTCCCTGCTCTTCAAAAGTTACCAGTTAAGCAGCGAGATGTTTAAGGGGAAAAACTCAGCTACCAAGACGGAAATCATGGATTTTCTGGTTAGCCAGGGTCATAGAGAATTCCTCTTTATGGACAACAATCTCGTTACGCTGAAGTATAACGAGAAGAACAAGATCCTTCTGGTTGTAGTAAGAGGAAGCACAAAAGGCTGCACAGCCGAGATTTCCTTACCGGCCCAGGTCTTGTATGACTGGGAAGAGTTTTCCAAAACCGTTTGGAATTTAAACCGGACAGAGGCACTGATGGATCTGTACTATGATTCAGACACACAGGAGTATCTTTGGTATGTTCCGGATCAGGTGGTTGCACCGGCCACGGTTCATGCGGAGTTTGAACCGTTCCTGCAGGCGGAATCCCTCTGTGGATTAAAAAAGGTTGGCCAGTTTCACTCACACGGCGGAATTCAGGCGTTCTTTTCTGCCACGGACAACCGGGATGAGCAGTATCCAGGCATTTACGGAGTGATCGGTTCCCTTTCCAATCAGAATCCCACCTATGCGTTTCGGGTAGTGAAAGATGGAGAATCAACGTCTGTTCGCATGAATGCAGTGGGCACACATACGCTGGGATCTAACATTTACGGGTGGATTTCTAGAGTACATCCGGAAGGTGAGCGGAGGAAAGCAGATGCGCTTTACCCAGTCGTTTACTTTGCAAATGGGACAAAAGGGCTGCTGCTCTCCTGCGGTGCGGAAGCACAATTTGCAAGATCAATCCGCGGATTCCAGGTCAAGGAGTATAAGTCTTCCAAAAAGGAAGACCACATCCTGATAAATGAAGCGGAAAAAGATCTGAGGGAGCCGTACTTCATCAGCTCCCAGAAGATGAGCATGTTCGATCTGTTTTAATATGAAAGGTGATTTGGTGGAGGTAGAAATGAGCACGATTGAAAAAATTGAAGCATATAAGAGCAAAGAAATAGAGAAGGCAATGTCCAAGCTAAAAAAAGAGTATTCGGATGCTCGGAGGAGCTTTTCTGATACGGGCTATGATAGATATCAGAAAAAAATGGATAAGTGCGAGAAAGAAATACAGGAGATAGAAACTTATATGCATAAAGGTGAAGTGAACGCTAAAGATTTAACTACCGACCAATACAAAGAATATCTTAGCATGAAGGAAGATATAAAATCTCTTAACAGTAAGTTTTTCTTTTTATTATCGGATTTTAACCTTCCGGAGACAGCAGAAATACAAGGCATGCAGAGAATATTAGAAAAGTATAAGTAATGATTAAAAGGAAATAAACCATGATTTAGCAAAAGGGGTGTAGCAATACACCTCTTTTTTTGAAAGGAGAAATATGAATATCAAATATCATGTAATTGTCGTAGGATGCGGAGGGACTGGATCGTTCTTTATTAAGGAGTTCGCCCGGTTTTTAAGCACCACAACGCATGAAATTTACCTGACACTGATTGATGGAGACACGGTGGAAGCGCAAAACCTAGACCGCCAGGCATTTCAGGAAGAGGATATTGGCGAAGCAAAATGCGTTGTGTTATCCGATGTTCTGTGCAGTTGTCTTTCCATTCCAATGGAACGCCTGCGTTGCTATCCCATGTACCTATCATCTGAGGAGGAATTGCTGAATATTTACCATACATTCCGTTATGAGCACAGTGATAGTAGCGGCTATGTCAATACAAAGAACCAGATCATCACTTTTTTAATCGGTGCGGTTGATAATCACGCAGCAAGAAAGGTGATGCACCAGGCATATGATAAGATGCCTGGTGCTGTGTTCTATTTTGATAGTGCAAACGAATACTCCAATGGCGAGGTGGTTTTCTCTGGAAAAACAATCAAAGGAGATTACCTGGCACCGCCCCGGGCGAATTTGTTTCCAGGGATTCTGGAAACGACAGAAGTTTCCAGGGCAGAACAGGGATGCAGCGAGATTAATGTTCATGAACCGCAGCATATCGTCACAAATATGCTTGCGGCGAACCTGCTCCTATCAAAGGTATGTTCTGTGATCCAGGGAAAGCCGGTGGAGCTTGGTGTCGCATTTTTTGATGCCATGAACTGTTTCGTACAGTTTTATCCGGCCGATAACGGGAAAAAGAAAGGAAGAAAAAAGGCAAATGGAAAGAAAACAGCCACCAGCAGATCCCAAAAGACTGCTTAAGGAGTTTCAGATGCTTCAGAAGATCCAGGCATCTACGGAGTACACGGAAGGAATTGGTTCCGTTTTAGCAACGAAACTAGTGGCTGTAGTGATCGAAAAGCTATTCCAAAGCCATCAGGTGGATTTCCCGTTCCTTCCGCATATTTTTTTAGCAGGCGAGGGCATGGATGCGGATAAAGAGTATGACTTCACACAGTCCCATCCACTATCCGATATCTTCCTGGCATACTCCGACTTTGATCTGCCGGTCTACATCTTAGGCAGTGAGTTGGAAGATCGGGAAATGGCAATTCTGGAACTGCCAACTGGTATTCAGAAGGAAATCAGGAAACGGTGGGTGTCATGGGGATATGAGGTGGAAGCAATTGAATTTGATCTTGTGATTCAGATTCCAAAGTTGAAGAAACTCTATGACATGTCTATGGAAGGCTGCTTTTATGTCCCGGATCTGGAAGAATTGTTTCGATGCGTGGCAGCACGCATGAATGCGAGTTCCTATTATCCGGGATGTGCGCTCCTTTATTCAGATGATTCGGAAGACGGATGGATTCATGCTTTCTACTTTTATCCGGATGAATACAGTTGCTCCCTGGCGAAATATGAAAATCTTATGGTATTTTATGAGATTTATATTTTATATGAACTTTCAAGGAGGGCAGTTTAGTGGAAGTGGCGGAGATAAAAAAGGACCTGAAGCGTTCGTGGCATGATTATCAAAAGGAACTGGAACTGCTTCGTAAATTGGATTGTCGTCCATACCAGAATTCAGCATATTCGCTGCATTCCATGCCGGAAACATTCATGGACATTCTGACGTATCGGGTAAGTTTTTTACTGCTCACTCAGTTACTTAACCGGGAAGGAATTTCAGTTCAGTATGATCCTATCTATACGCAGCAGTTACGGATTGAAGAAGATATGAATGACGATCAGATTTCGGAAAATTATGACGAATTCATGGATTTCTATTTTGAAGAGCAGGCGCCATTCACCTATTATACAAAAATGGGCTTTGAGGTAACATGTTTTGATTCAGATTTACTAAAGAGTAAATTGCTAAAAGAAAGTCCATTGGATGATGTAAAAGAAGTTCTTTTCCAGTTTCTGGCCGGTTTGGGGATGGATACAGAAGAAATGGAGAATGGAACTGCGGAGTACGATGGTCTATATGCTTACATGGTCAAACTTTCTGGTATGGATTTAGAAACCGGGACAGTAGGATTAAGTGAGGATGGAAAAGCATTGTTTTTAAAATGTGAAGAATGCCTGTCACAGAATTCCGCATATTGTGGCTTGGTGCATAGCGACAGTGACCTCTACCATATAGTATTGATTGGCGTGGAGGATGAGTGTTGTTGGACAGAAGCCGATTATGGAGCAGCTGCGTTTTACGCAGTGTATTTGTTAAAGCTTCTATATGAGCAATTAAAAAAAAGGTGAAAATAAAGGAGGCAGCAGGATACATGAATTCCTGCTGCTTTTCTAATTTTTTGGAAAGGAGTAAGAAATGTTTTTAAGTGATCTTAACATCTTTCAGTCGATTGCGCTTGATAAAGTGCTGGAAGGATTACAAGCCCTAAATGGACTATCCTTGTATGGTATGGAGTACGAGGGCAACGTGAATGATGAAAATAAATACGAACTGGCTAAATTGCGGTATACCATGGTAGGAAGAAAGCTGAGTTATGTCCTGATCAAACTGCTATATGATACAGGTCTACTGAAAGGTACCATGCCAGAAAGTGTTCTAAAAGTCGAATTTGATCTTCCAAATCCTGTTACACAGGAGGGGATTGTACTTGCGAAAAGATCTAATTATGGAATCCCAAGAGCGGAAATCATTATAGATACACTGGTGGATCAATTTCATGGTGAACTCTCGGAGTCTTTTTGTTATCTGGCCAGCATTGATGACTTAGATGAACTGCGGTATGATATGGAGGTTTATCTCGATGAAGAGGACGTGAACCAGGAATTAGAGTATATCATGGACCGTTACGGTGATACATTCCTTTATGTGTATATGATACAATTTGGGGATTTAGTTCTTGAGCGAGAGGAAGTAAATAGAATCGGAGAGTATATTTCCCCCACTCCGTATGTCGAAACAACCTATTACCATAAGGAAAATCTGCTGTTTATCTATGTTTTAGATATGTCAGAGATGGCAGGTGGTTACGATTATTCCATAAACGCCATAGATCCGTTTGGATTTGTTTTCTTATTAAAACAGTCAATCACTGATCCGCCAAAGCTTTGCATGTATTGCGATAAAGTGGACGGCCAATACATTCCGTAAACTATCAGTGGAAGATTCCTATGGTTGGGCGAAGACGTTAAGGATGTTGGGATGATTTTGAGTATTTCAAATTTTATGGGTCATTTTTTATGACCAAGAGAAAGGAGAACAATATGAGAGGATTATTGCTAGACGTAGAACATGATGAGGTAAAGATCGTAGAGGTAAATGAGTTGGAAGACTATTACCGATTGATGGGATGCGATACAATCGAGATAAATGTAAGGAAAATTAGAGGAAGATACTTTGATATTATATGTGACGAAGAAGGATTATTCCAGGCGGAACCGACAGTTTCAGCAGTTGATAGTCAGGGAATGACGATGTTTGTAGGCAGTCTTATCATCTGCGGCGAGGCAGATACAGATGGAAAGGAAAGAAGCCTGACGGATGAGGATATCGCTCATATAAGAAAGTGCATTTTGAGATTGCCATCCATCAAAAATCCAATGCCACATCATCTCTTGTGTTTTGTCGAATATTAATCACAAGATCTCTGTTGGAAATGATAGCAGAGAAAAATAAGAAGAGACAGGAGAAAGGAGTTTATGACTAGAGAGTATTCCTTAAATATTTTGCAACAGATTGGTTTTTATAAGCTGCAGATCATAAGTAGTTATTTGGGGCAATACTTTGCTCCAGAGGATTATGGAGACTACCTTTCTGCCGGCGAAGATGAGGAATTTAATGATATGAGGTACTATTCCTTCGCGCAGAAAGCCTTGTTGTTGGCTGCTTATAAAGGGTTATTGCTAACCGGTATCCTAAAGCCAGAGGATGATCCGACTGCAGATCCTTTAGCATTCGCTAGAGCGGAGATCATAGCGGCGGAGCCGCATGATGTGTGGCATGTCGGATATCATATTGATAAAACCACACAGGAAGCGTCTATGATGATGCCTGGAGCCGGTTTTTATATCCGAGCGATCCTGCATCTGATCGGATACAATATCACTTCCTTTTTTGCGGACGCTTCCAAATATGATAAAATGGTGGAAGAAGGAGAGCATAGCGAGGAAATATGCGATTTTATTCGAGAATTCATCGGAGATCCGGACTACGTGATCATGATCATTACGCCAAGAAAGGATTTTGAGCCGATTATCACTCTGGATAAGATCGCGGGCCTATTGGAAGAGGTGGCTTTCCCAGGTGAGTATGAGATCGTTGGAACGCAATGTGTAATCCAGCGGAACACCAAAGCAAATGTCTGGGATACCGATTCAGATCCGGATGCATATTTTGGAGTTCCAAATGCTGTAAGTCTGCTGTATGATTGTCTGGAAATGCAAAAGCGAAGAGCACGACTGCAGATAGCAAGCAAGAATTAATTTTAAGAAAGGATGAACCAATGATGGAAGAAAGTTAATTGAATTCTGTTATTATAATTTGAAAGGGAAGAATGAGAATGGAGAACCAATCCGGGAAGAGGAACGGTACATCGTGTACGGAACCTATCAGATGGAGAAAACCATTGACTGTGATGGACTCTCATTCTACTACCCAGACTTTGAGGACCTGCGCGCTGTGAAGGTGATTGACGGGAAAGAAATTCCGTACACATCTACGGGAGAGACATTTAGAGGTCACAGGTTTGATGTCTCTGACATGATCAATAGCGCGTTGTCGGTTACGATTACCGATGATATGCGTGGAATCTATGAAACAATCTGGTTGGAAGAAGGCTTAAGAGCATTCGTAGATCCATTTCACGCAGAGGATCGTGTTGCACTGGAGATCGAAGGTGTAAAAATTTATAAATACATCTGGGTGTCTACAAGGTGTGCCCCATTTAAGCTGGACCTTGTGACCGACTCCTACATCTTTTATACAAATGGAGAGGAGCTACTTCAGTACGGAACAGCTGATCACTCCTTAGAAGCGGATGGAGAGTTCGCGGAGATGGGATACTGGGAATTGGTTGAAGAGATCCGTTCTGGAACAGAGACCTTATTATGGGGCGAAATTCCGGAAGAGGATATTGATGAGTAGTTATTGTAATAGCATTTGATGAGAGAGGCATGGGTTGTAGGAATACAATCCATGCCTCCTTTTTTGATAAGATTGGAGAATTGGGGCAGAGCTTGAGGATATGTGTGGTGTGTTGGGATTGTCCAGGCGGTGAAAGTATGATATATTGTAGGGGTACATTTTATTTATATTTTTTATGCCTATAATGGGCAGTGATTGACCGTGATAATAAGCGGTCTAATTTTGTGAAAGGAGAGCTGCATGTAGCAGCAAATTTTTTAAAGGAGGAAAAATTTATGATCTTTTTGGGAGAGATGAGCCAGAAAGAGACACGCGAACTGTGTTGCAGAGAGAATGTCTCCTGCATCGGCACAATAGGGGAGCTTGAAGCAGGAAAGTTGTATGACCGGATTCAAGCGATCCGCTTCAAGAAGGGGGAGACCACATATTGTGGTTTTTACCACATTATGTGGGACCGATTTGTAGATCCCTCTGAGGTGGCAAATGTGCGTGTTTCTGGTTCCTACAGCTATGTGGATGGAGCTTGGGTTTCAAGTTCCGCCACCAATCTGGTAAGGACCAAAGGCTCTGAATGCGACCACAAAAACTGCCTTGCTGCCTTGAATGCGGCGGCAACATGGGAGCGCAAGTAGAAGGAGAATGGCCAGCGGTGTGAGTAGACGTACTCATACTGAAGGCCACAGACCAATCGATGAGAAGCACGTATCCTTAAGGACGCGTGCTTTCTCTTTTTTTATATCATACTATCCGGCCAAGCTCCAAGATAGTATGGAATTTGTGATATCTGTATGGAAATTAGAGGCTTAGAAGGAACTTATTTGATTCGGCCTATTGTATTCATGGATGAATTGCGATATATTGTATATGTATATTATATTTTTATTAATGCCTATAATGGGCATGATTAAGCCACGGTAATCGTGGTAATTTTGAAAAGGTGGCGCTGCATATAGCAGCATAATTTTGTAAAGGAGGATTTTTATGAATTTTATTGGAGAAATGAATTTGAAGGACAGCCAGCGGTTTAACAATTATCATCGTGTAAATCTGTCGCACGTTGGTGTGATAGGGGTGATTGAAAATGGCTGGATCTCTGACCGGTATCAAGTAATTCGATACCAGGGACCACATGACGTCTATTATGGGTTTTACAACCTAAAATGGAATTGTTATGATGATCCATCGGAGATGGCTGATGTGTACGACCAGATGTTTGAAGTCGGCTCGTCACATCGGTATATGGTGGATGACACCACATTGGCTGCCTGGTTTGTTCCGGGAGCCGAAGAGTATGTAGAAGGATGCTGGATTGCAAAATCCAGTAAATACCGGGTAAAGGCTAAAATGGCGGGGCCAAAAGGGGACGCCCTAAAGGAAGCTTGTCAGAAGAATCTTGTGCGAATCTTTGATGCGCTGAAGCTTGCAAGAACCTGGTAACAATTTTTTAAAAGGCACGCATTCTCCAATGGAGATGTGTGCCTTTTACTGTTAGCCTATAATACTTCCATGATGCTCTAAACAAAAACTCTATTGGAACTATCCCATTCTTCAGAAATCCACATATTTCGATTGCAATACCCGCCATTTATGTTATAATATACTCGTATAGACTATTTTATTTTGATGTGCTTATAATGAGCAGGTGCTTGACCACAATAAAACGTGGTGGAATTTGAAAGGAATAGTCTGTATTTAGGAAACCTTGCGAAAGCAGGGATTTTTTATTTTAAGAGCCTTTTCCATTTTGGAGAAAGGCTTATTTTTTTTATAAAAAATACAGAAAGGAGAAGAAAACGCTCACTTGAAGCCGAAAAGACAACATTTCAGGTGAAGCAGAGTACCAGATAGGTACCAACCAATTTTAAGAAAGGGGAAAAGATATGACAAAGAGTGATGTCAAAAAGAGGATTGCAAAAGCGATCCAGGAGCTGAACGCGATGGATAACAACGTTTCTTTCGCATTTGAGGAAACGGAGTATTCCGTAGAACTGGTCTGCCAAAGCCGGTTCAGAAAAGGAGTCAACTATGGGGCATACAGTTTCATGGGTATGTTTGATGAGTACAAGCATAAGATAGACGCTTATGTGAACTGTATGCTTTTTGCGGAAGTGATCATTGCGGCAACCAGATTGAATGATCCGGCCGCATACCACAACCTTTCCGCATAACGGATGATCACTCATATGAAAGGAGATTTATCATGTATATCCCAGACATAACAGAACGGTTTCCAGAAGGCTACGAAGGTGTTGATATGACGCCATCCTATTTTGGAGAGCCGGTTGATTGGAGCCGTGCGTACCAACCAGAAGATGATTCAGAAGAATCCGCCCCAGAGGACGATGCTCCTGCCACAGAGCCAAAGAAATTCCAGGTTGGCCAGGTGTACGAGATCGTGGCGTTTGACGGTGGAATAACCTTTTATACCGTTCTTCAGATCGACCGTGACCACGGAAAGATGCTGCTGAAGGATCAGTGGCAGAATATAGACGGCTACGGTACCAGAGGAAAAGCGTGGCATAAGCTGGAGACTCAGAAAAACGGCAACGAACGCTGCTGTCAAGAAGGTTTAGAGGACGAGGGCGAGGAGGAGTGGTTTTATGCGTACTGAAAACAGATCGCAGGAAACCAATAAGCGCGGAAAGAGAGGTGGCTTAGATGGAAGTCCCGATTCCATGTGCCTTTGGGGAAGATGCAAATTGTGAAGGGAGAACCCTTCCGTTTGCAGGAGTTAACTGGTTTCGATGGAGCAGCGGCATGGACTATACCTACATATTCTTGATTAATAAGAAGTGGGGCGAATATGATCTGTGTGGCATGGATGGTACGGAGTGCCAGAAAACGTTCACGATATCTGATGAGTTACTAAGCGATGGACCAATTCGGGATAAAAAGATCCCATTGAGAGGTCGTGGTCATATATCGGGTGTGAAGTATCGAAACGGCAGAACGTACCTGGACGTTGTGATCACGGACAGCTACCACGAACATATCCTGGTAGAGTGTAATGATCACTATGCTCCCGTTTGCGGCGGAGATATGATCTTTCCGCCAACGTGGGATGAAGAACGGGCCAACCGTGTTTTGTTGAGATCGATGTTGAAATCCGTACAGAAGACAGTACAGAAACCGACGTCGAAACCAGCGCAGATCAAAGAAGTGTCCAAACCACAGGAACCACGGCAGTTAAGCTTTGCGGACTATATGAGCGAAGTGGAAATATGGAGGATGTAACATGAATTTTGAAAGACCACAGCATAATCATCGCCTGGACTATGAGATTGAACGGGTGATCGATGCATGGGACGGTACGAGTTATGGCGCAGAAGTAAAAAATATGTACGAAAACGGTACCGATTATGAGAGCATCTGCGACAAGATCGGCCTGTGCTACGAAGATTATGCAGAGGACTAAATAACAGGGGGATGTGGATATGAGGCAGGTAACCGCAGAAGATCTAACGGCCATCTTTATTAAAAATGGATGGTCAGAGAACACACTTTTTGAGGAACTTACAAAGGAAGATCTCCAGAAAGCGGGGTTCGGACCGCTGACACTACGAATGGATCAGGGCGAGCGGTTTTTCCGCATGGCCGTGTCCAACAATATCTACGATGAAAAAGGGAAACTGATTGCCTACGGAAATTTAAAAACAACCACAAGCGTTGTGGAGTAGGAATCATTTCTCATGTTAAGAAAGGGGAACAGATGCACTTAGACGTACTAATGCTGAAAGATCAAGAAGAGCGTGGCATCAGGATGCAGTTTTCATCGCTGAAACACATTTACGAGTTAGGGCTGGTGCCAACCATGGAAGATTATATGGTCACATATACGATCGATATGGAGGAGCCAAAGGAAGGGAATGATATTCATATTGTCCTGGAAGAACTCTATGAAATGCTTAATCGCCCCAATCGTCCCAATCGAAAAACTATGAGATCGATGTCGGTAGGTGATCTGGTTCTGGTAAATGGAATGAAGCTTTATTTTTGCGATGCAGTTGGTTTTTTAGAGGTCAAACAGAGCATCACAGGAGAAATCATGCCAGCAGAAAGACTCATCTTTTTGAAGAAAATTCCAGAAAGAAAAGCGAGATTAACGTATAACTTTGCCTATGAGTATGTTTATCAGATCATGATTGCGGAAGAAACGATTTCTGCAATCGGCCTGCTCTGCACAGATCGAAACCGTTTGGAGTGGGTGAATTTAATAAAAGGATATATGCATCAAGGATACATATGGCTTGTAATGGAAGAACTTTTTAAAAAAGCAAAGGGTTCTTCTTTTTTATTGGATTCAACCGAGGAGCAGGGGCCGCTCTGGATGCATCTGGGGGCGGAAACAGCGGGACCGCTGGATGAGACACGGAAAGTGCTACGACTGGCACTTCGCCGGGAAAAATTCAATTTGAAGAAAGGACAGAAGAAAAAATGAGAAAGTTGATTGAGTTTATGATGAAGGGAATCCATTATGACGTAGAGGGTGAGTTTCATGTCAGTACAGGGCTGGACGGTTACGGAGAATCCTATGAGTATCCGGAATTTGAAAACCTGGCGCTGACAATGGATCATAACGGATGCCGTTTTGTGGATGGAGAGTTCTATGGCGATTACCAGTTTAATGGGAAAGAAATCGTCTACGAAGCACTTTCCGCTTATATGCGGAGTTATCTGCAGTACAAATCCGAGACATTTGAAGCGGATCCGGGAGCGAGGGACACGATGGACCGTCTGGAAGCGGAAGAGGATGAAATAATGCTCTTCTGGATCGACGAGGAGCTGGAGGAACTGATTTCTGAGTTCCGGTCCGATGTGGCATTCAACATCCAGAAAGACAAGGTCGTAATGGTGCTTCGCGCACACGCACGCCGGGTACTGTATGGCAGTAGCTTTGACGTGTACTCCATGGTCTATGCGACGAATCAGTACACGTTTTACCGTCACGAACCACTTACGCCGGTTCTGATGTGTGATACGGTAGGCGGTGGGGTATTGAGCTGCAATGCTGGTGAAGCGTTAGAGGCGTCCGTACACAACGTAGAAGCGGGCACGGAAGAGCTGCTCTACAAAATGTAGGTGAAGGACCATGAAACCAACAATAAATTCAATTAGTAGAAGAAAGGAATAACAAATACCCGGTAAACCGGGTTGACCGCCAAACGTGAGCAGTGGCGAGAAGAAAAAGGCCGACAGTAGCGCAAAAGAGCCATGGTGGGAACCAGTGAGGTGAAAGCCATAGCAAAGTAGCATGGGAAGCGTGACGCCTTGATCCACGATACAGGATTTGTAGCGTGGTGTTATGACGAAAAGGAAAGTGTGCTGGATCAGCGCCGGTGTAAGCAGCTTTATGGCCGGTTACCTGGCGAAAGATGTGGATGAGTGGATTTACATTGACATCGGAGATCAGCACCCGGATAGCATGAGATTCATTAGGGATTGCGAGACAGCGATCGGAAAGGAAATACAAGTCCTTAAGTCACAGGAATACAACTGTGTAGAGGACTGTGCAAGAGCGTTTGGCGGCTTTCGGGCCACGAACGGTTTTGCGCCGTGTACGAACTGGCTGAAGAAGCGGGTGAGAAAAGAGTGGGAACTGGAGCATAGTGATTATGAACTGACCTATGTGTGGGGATTTGATCTGAATGAGAAAAACCGTGCTGAGAGGATGGTAGAGGCAAATCCCCAGGCTGCCCATGAATTTCCTTTAATCGACCGTGGATTATCAAAAGAGGAAGTCCACGGCCTGTTCCACCAGCTGTTTTCCTTCCAGCGGCCGCTTATGTATCGCCTGGGTTACCCAAACAATAATTGTCTGGGGTGCATCAAAGGCGGTATGGGCTACTGGAACCGGATCCGAAAGGACTTCCCGGAAGTTTTTGAAAGTCGGGCAAAGCTGGAACGCCAGCTTGGATACGCGATCTTAAAAGACAACAATGGTCCAGTTTTTTTGGATGAGCTAGATCCGGATCGTGGGGACATGGACATGGAAGTATTCCCGGACTGCGGAATCATGTGCTATCTGAGTTTACAATAAAGGAAATATGTCGAAATGTGAAGAAACTTGCAGCAGGGTTCAAACATCTGCTGCAAGTTCAAAGGAAAGGAGTTTATATGTACCAATTAGATCAAGTGGCAATAAGGCTGGTGAAGGATTATCCGTTTTATTCGGATTTTCCTATCAATACTCCGGAGCGTGCGGTAGAATTGATGCAGGAGAAGATGGCAGATTTGGACAGAGAGTATCTTTATCTGATTAATCTGACAACAAAGTGCCGACCAATCAATGCGAACCTGATCAGCATTGGAACCTTAAGTCAGAGCCTTTATCATGTGAGAGAGATATTTAAGAGCAGCATTTTATCGAATGCCTCCATGGTTATGTTGGTCCATAATCATCCCTCTGGCGATTGCACGCCGAGCATGGAAGATAAGTATACTACTGAGCGGATTTTGGAATGTTCTGAACTGTTGGGAATTCAATTGATAGATCACATCATCATCGGTGGTGCTGGGAAGTATTACAGCTTTAGGGATCAGGGAGTTCTTGAGCCGCATAACCAGACGGATGAGACTGATTACTGGAAGATCGATCGGGAACGCTTAAAGATAGCTGAGGAACATTTAGAAGCCATGAAAGAAGAGGCTTTGCGAAGGATACAGGGCACGAAAGATCTTTCGGTAAAAAAAGCGTGGTATTATTCGCATTTAGGTTCCTTAGATTTTGCCAGAGAAATTGGGGTGATTTCTACTGAACGGCAGCAGGAGCTATACAAGGAATTTGATAGAGCTGTCGAAGCAGAGAAATCAGATAAGAATTAATTGAAAGGAGAAAATAACCATGGATAAAAATATACATTGGTATGAATTATGTTTCTTTGGCGATGAGGATACAGAAAGCGAAAAATATGATAGTAATAAAGCTTGCAGTTATGTGATTAAAACAGAAATCCCACCAGTAATCGATGATATGATTGCATTGAAAATTTTGTTTGGGGAGCCAAGAGAACAATGGGAGAGAGAACTTATTGAAAATTGCACTTGTGTTATGGAAATATCAGAAGATGAAGCTCAATTCTTTGATGTGGAAGGACTTACAAAGAGAGTTGAAAGTGAATACGGAGTATATTATACAAGGCAATGAAAAGCACATTTCAAGTTAGAGTTGGAGGCAGGAATATGATAAAGTGTTTGATGGACGTTTCGGTTCCAGAAGATAGCAAATGCGCAAGGAGTCATGTATATGGGAAAATATTATAATCCATCCAGGTTGGAGCTCTCTGGCCGGGAGTATAATGTGCTGGAAGAATATTCGAATGGGTCAAAAAAGATCGTAATTCCAACATTTTGTAACCAGGTTGAAATCGCCTATCCGCAGCATCTTGATGGAACT